>Ga0207675_100000085_pt1 | contig 73716 bp, 68 predicted proteins | sample KBSSwiS42_FD_184305 | JGI IMG/M metagenome (GOLD analysis project Ga0207675, IMG submission 184305) | Switchgrass rhizosphere microbial communities from Kellogg Biological Station, Michigan, USA - KBS Switchgrass S4-2 (SPAdes) (version 2) | ecosystem: Host-associated > Plants > Roots >...
ATTTTTTGATAAGGCAATAATTGGATCGGCTTTACCAATACGTGCCAACGCAAGACTGCCCGCGTGCCGTAGGTATACATCTTCGTCGTTATTGTTTGCCAACAGTTCAATGATTCCGTTAATCGCGGGCTCATACATAATTCTTCCCAGCGCTTCTGCTGCAAAAAATCGTGCACGCATATACGGATCCTTTAATAATGGAAGCAGGTTATTCCCACCTTCTTGGTATTTAATATCGCCTAACCATTTTGCCGCCTGCGCTCTTATTTCGGGATCAGTATCCTGCAGCAAAGGCAATATGGTTGCGGCGTGTTTTTTATCCTGCCTTGAAAGCTGGCTGGTGCCCCATATTGCATGAACTCTTGCCAGCTGGTTATCTTTCTGCTGCAACATTTTTTGAAAAACTGCGGCTCCTTTATCTCCCCGTTTTACCAATTCAAATTGTGCTTTGAGACGTACCCTCATGTCAGGGTTTTTTAGTAATTCACCGAGCTCATCAACATTTCGTTTTGTGAAATCTGCACCCAGCAATTCTTTTGTTTGCTTTCTGGCAGGATTGGCCGAGCCATTTTTATCATCGAGCTTCCAGATGCGGCCGTAATCCATTGTTCCCCATCCATCAATCCAGTCGGCCACATATAGTGCGCCATCAGGTCCGAAATCCAATCCAGTTGGCAGAATTCCCCCAAGCACTTTTTTAAATTCTCCCAATTCAAACCCCGCACCTTTTGGATTAAGTTTAAAACTATGAACCCCGGACCTGGCAGGATTGCCAACAAACTCTGCAACGAAAAATGTGTTATTGTATCTTGAACTTAATGCCGTACCCGGATTATATACGAAACCCGTGGGACCATTCACAAAGTTTTTAATGCACGGTACAATATATGCCGGTTGTCCTTCAAACCGTGGTGTATACATTTTTTCGTCCATCCACACCTTATAGGTATTGTTATCCGGGTCGCGGTATTTACCATATTGCCAATTGCTCCTCCAGCCAATATCAGCACCATTTACGATATACACGAGCCTTTCACTTTCACCCGGGTGATCGCCATCATTATCTTCACTTATCAGGTTTCCATATTCATCAAAAACAAATTCATGTGTGTTGCGATTACCGGAAGCAAATACTTCAAAATCGCTCCCATCCGGATTTGACCTTACCACTACTCCGCTATTCGGATATTCCCATTTTTTACCATCCTTATCCGTTCCATTAAAACCTATATCTCCAATTTGCCAGTAAATTCTTCCATCCGGTCCCATTTCAACACCCGACATTCCATGGCCGCTGAAGCCGATATGAATACCATAACCGTGTGAAATAGATGTTTTTTCATCTTGTATTCCATCACCGTTTTTATCCTTCATTCGCCAGAGGTCAGGACCAACAGCAACGAACAAATCGTCATCGGTTTTCAGAAGTCCACCCGCAACGTCAGTGACTTCATCATGAAAATCATTCACAATCAACTGCGTCTGGTCTGCCACTCCGTCCCCGTTTCGGTCTACCATGCGATAGATGTTTTCTGTTTCCACCGTCATATCTCTCCAATCGTGTGAACTATCACCGTTCACATCTTTGAGCCATGTGTTGTTCTTGCTGTTTTCGGGCGACAATACTTTATGCAGAAAAGCGCGTTTGTCGTCGATAGTTTGCAATTGAATAGACGGTATTTCCCAATCCTGGTGACCACGAATATCAAATTCAGAATTCTTTTGACGGTTAGTCGTGGTATAATATAATGCACCGTTATCGTCGATGTCAATGGCAATTGGTGAAATGACCAGTGAGTCAATGCCCCAAAGACTCAACGTAAGGCTGTCGGCAAGCTCAGGTTTAATAAGCGCCCCGATGGAATCAGATATATGGGCAGTTTTGGCCGGATCCATTAACCTGGTCTTTGTATCAGCGTCTTTTTGTTTACAGCCCACAAAGAGTGTGGACATCAATAATAAAGCTCCCGGAATGAGAGCCGTCTTCGCTTTGTTGCAGGATTTAAACATAATTGTTCGTTGTAATAGATTTTCTAAATTATAATGAATGTATCGATATTGATTATCTAATTCTTCTCTTTTTCAAATAGAACCATGCAAATGCAACCACTACTAATCCCATTGCAATAATTGAATAAGGAACCCCTTGTTTCTTTTCCAAAGGAGTTTCTGCGAGAGTAATAAATTGATTACTTGAAACTCCTGTAACTGTTTGTTTATTTCCGCCGGTCCAATAAACAGTGATCTTATCGATTTTCGCTGCAGTCCCCAATCCAAAATGGGCTATCACAGAATTTTGAGAAATATGGCTTGACCCTCCACCATCAATCTCACGAATCATTTTCTTCCCGGCGACTTCAACTTCTACCTTCGATCCTATGCCATGACTTTCTGCTTCCACTCCTTTTAATGCAACCTTTATCCAGTTGCCGCTTGCTGAATCATTTCGGTACAACCTGGTAAACGATTCCACCGGGTAATCCATTTGTGGCGCCTGGTTCACTACCAGTAAATCAAGATCGCCATCATTGTCGTAGTCAAAAGTTACAGAACCTCTCCCGATTCCATAATCTGCCAGTCCATATGCACGTGCCTTATCCTGGAATTTGCCGCCGGTGTTTTCGAAATAAAAATCTGCCATCGCCACACAATTTGGATTCAGATCTCCATTGGCCACAAATAAATCTACATCTCCATCGTGATCAAAATCCGCAAAATTGGCACCCCAGCTGATTGCAAAAAAACCCAGCCCCAGCCCGGCTGCTTTATTTACAAATGGTTTACCCGGCCCCTGGTTAACCATGAAATAGTTGAATTTGATATTAGTCAAAAAATAATCCATCAGGCCATCGTTGTTGTAATCACCGACTGCAGACCCCATCGCATTGATCCTGGCGTCCATTCCGGACTCCTTGCTGATATCCACAAACTTTTTTTTCGGGAAGCGATTCTCGAGCAATTTGTTCGGAGTTCGCTTATAACCAAAGTCATGGCTTACATATAAATCCTGGTCACCATCGTTGTCAAAGTCAGTAAATACACCGCCAAAACCAAAACCCCGAAAATCGAGGCCATAATCAGCATACACGTCACGGAATTTCTTACCCTTTTCATTAAGCAGTAAATATCCCTTTGCAATTTGATTAGCTTCAACCACTGTATTATCGTTGATGACACTTAGCTTTCCCTTATACTCGTTAAAATAATTTCCGACATAAAGATCCGGCCATCCGTCGGCATTGAAATCACCAAAGCTTGCACCCGTGCTGAATGAATACATATCTCCAAGCCCATATTCGATTGTGGCATTTCGGAATGATCCATTACCATTATTGAGAAACAACAGGTTTATTTCCCTGGGAATTACTTCTTTTCTATTTCTACGGGTAATGGTTGTGACAAACAAATCAACAAATCCATCGCGGTTGACATCGGCGCCTGTTACACCTTGCGTTACATATTCCTTTGTGATCGTCATACCAGATTGTTCATAGACATTCGTAAATGTGCCGTTGCCATTATTCTTATACAACACATCATCATTCATGCCACCAGTAATATAAAGATCTTCGAACCCATCGTTGTTGTAATCAATAACACAGGCTCCGCCACCAAACATTCCCTCGTAAACTTTAAATACATGATTGATGCCGGCTTCCTTAGTCACGTCCTTAAAACGGGTTTGACAAAAACCCTTGCAGTTATAAAAGATTGTAAGGCACAAGAGACTGATTTCAGGCAGGCGCATTAATTGAAACTATTTATGATTTGGTTTTCCAATGAAGCTGATTTACATTATTACCTACAATTCTTCCTTTTTCCAATCCTCTTGCATTGTCCTGCTGCGTATGTATGCCTCCATAAAACCTCGACATCGCTGTTTCTTCCGCAGCCTGCCAAAAAGAATCAAATCGCCTTGCTTTAAATTCTGTATTCCGGATTTCATCTTTTGCTCTGCCTACATGCGCACTATCAATAAAACTAAAATGATCACCATACAAATCTGTCAGTACCGTTGCCGCAGCAGCAGCCTGGATAGCGTGTCCCGAAGGAAAGGCGGGAAAAGGAGGATCGGGCCAAAACGATTCCCATCGCTGATCAATGTGCTGAGGCACGTAGGTATTGGCGCGTTCGGTAAAAAACTGATACTTCCATTTCCAGCAATTGCGAAAAGCATCGGCCACCGCCATTCCGATCCGCGCATAGGTCTCCGCGCATTTTGGAAGGTCGGGCCTGATTTTTCTTATGGCAATTGTGCCGAAATAATAAGAATGTCCCGGTGGTGTGAAGGTGACGTCCGGGTCATCGCTCCACCAAATTGCGGCTTCCTTTTCTCCCTGGGTCAACACTTTTTCCTTTTCGTAAACCTGGATAAACTGTTTGTAATATTCTGAACCGGGTAGAGTATCAAATGCGATAAATTCAGGAGGATCAATCAATGAATCTGCCACCACGAATGTTCTGTTTTTCCCCCAATGAGGATGCAGCGGAAAGTGACTGAACGATTGCGCATACAGTGGCGGTCTCCAGCAGCCGGCCTTTTCCGCAAATACCAGGTTCTTATCAAAATTATTGAGGTAGCCACGGTGCCCGCCATCCGTTTTTGACCATTCAAAAATCAATTGCGCTATCTTCTTTCCATATGCAATGGACCTGTCGGCAACCGCCTTATCTTTTACAGTACCGGAAATGCGCTCCACGAAATCGTTTTCGAGTGAATCAATTTTCGCTTTGTTTTTATCCGAAGTCTGGATATAGATGTTGCGAATGATTTCTGCCTGCCCCGCGTTCAACGCAAGTTGCCAATTATATCGAAGATCTTTTTCAGGAACTGGCAGGTTTCCTAAACCATTTAGCTCCGGAGCTACTGATGCATATTCCGGAAAACCATTTACCACCGATTCATACATCGTTAGCCCTATGTATCCAAAACAGCGCGAAGCGAATGTGGGTGAATTCGCCGGTGTTGTCTTTGTAATATAAGTTGACATGTCGGCCCAGGCGGTTGCCAGTTCAAAGTCCAGTGGTGCCAATTTAACCTCCCGCCTGCACGATGAAATGAACAAGCCAACGACTAAAAATGAAATAACAAACCTTATGTTGTTAAATAATTGCTTCATTGCTTTTGTTGCGAATGGGCATAAGCAACCATTTTTCTCCCGTTAATACCAAAATAAATTTTATCATTTAGTTGAATGCAGCTTCTTACATCACCCCATAGGTTAAAACCCGACTCATTCTGATTGATGTAACGAAATTTTCCTTTACCGTCACCGGCAAGCAGGACACCATAGTTTGCATCGAATTTGCCGAGCCTCAGCTTTGTATGGCTATTGTTCCCGCATAACAGGAGATCCGTATTGCCATCGTCATTGAAATCCAATGGAACGATTGAATAAACCGGCGAATATTGGGTTTCTTTTGGTAAATCAGCAACCACAAATTTTCCGTTGTTAGCGCTCATAAAACAGGTTGTGCTCATATGATCCGCAACGAGATGACCCGCGTCTTTTAGTTCATTATTCTGAAAAAGTTCATCCATTGTTATATCGGCATAACTTTTAAAATTAGAAAATCGCTTTCGCATGCCCGGGAGTTGTCCAACCAGTTCATCGCGGGTAACATAGGGGTAGCGCTTTCCCTGAATATCAAAACTAAATATTGGTTCGACAGAGCCATTGTTATCAAAATCTTTATAATAGATTTCAAGAGGTTCTTTTTCGGAAGGCTTGAACTGTGTATTCAATCCCATGTTACCAATCACGAGGTCGGGGCGCTTGTCACCATTAAAATCCGCGATTGATATCTGGTTCCACCAACCCGCATAGCTTTTGTCAAAAAATTGGCCCGATATATTTACAAGTTTTCCATTTTGATTGCGATACACTTGCACAGGCATCCATTCGCCGACAATTACAAGCTCATTTTTTTTGTCAAGATCAAGGTCCACCCAGGCAGCATCAGTCACCATCCCCGGTCTTAAAAGATTGGGACAAATATTTTCTGTTTGATCAGAAAAATTTCCTTTACCATCGTTGACCAGGATATAAGACCGCGGTGTTTCAGGATAACGTCCCGGCACCACTCTTCCGCCCACAAAAATGTCGGGAAATCCGTCTCCGTTGATATCTTCAATTTTTGCACAAGACTTGCTGCCTTTAATTTGAGGAAAATCTTTGCTTCTTAGAAAGTCATTCTTTCCATTATTAATATATAGCCGGTCATTAAGCAAGCTATCCTCTGGAGAAAAATTGTGATAGCCTCCGCTCGCGATATAAATATCCCTGTGGCCATCTGCATTAACGTCAAACACGGCAATATCGGCATCAACAAATGCCTTATCATTTTCAAACGCATCGATTTTCTTTTCCGAAAACGATCCATTCTTTTGTTGCATGAAAACGCGGGTTGCCTGGCCGGCACCACCACCAATCATTACGTCGTCCAATCCGTCGTTATTCAAGTCATATTTTCTCATGCATGGGCCGGCATATGAAAATTCACTGATGAGGAGGGTTTGCCTGTTGAAGTCATTTATGTTTGTATCCCGGCTTTCATATTTTATCGCGGGAGTTATCTCCGTAAACCATTTAACAGGTGGTTTGCCGGTGACACGTGTTTCGGTTGCATTTTTTTCAGCGAGCTTCAAAACCTGGTTTGCCCTGATATCGTAAAGCCGTTGAACTTTTCCGCTGCTCCAGGTTATTACCAATGAATCCACTTTTTGATCTTTCCCCAATCCAAAGTTTAACGTAAAGGAACAATTGGAAAGGTAACCTCTTGCAGGGTTTTGTTCCAATATTTGAACATGCCCATTGTGAAAAATCTTAAGTCGGGCTCCCAGGCCTGCCGTATTTCCTCCTTCACCGGTAAGACTAACCTGCAAAAAATAATTGCTATCGAGACTCTCTGCTTCGTTCCTGTAGACAAATGCAGGTTGATTGATATTATTCACCAACAGGTCGAGATCACCGTCATTATCAAAATCAGCATAAACAGCTCCATTGCTGTTTGCATGTTGATTCACACCCCAATCAGTAGTTTTATTTATAAAATTATTGCCCCGGTTATTTTGAAAGGCGTAATTGATCACATTTGATGACGGCATTTCTTTTATTATCTCCATTACATCTTCTCTTTGAAGCCTGCCCCTTTCCTTCACGTATTCATTCATGTAATTGATAAAATCAAGATTTGTGTAATCCTTGAAATAACCATTCGTTATAAACAAATCCTTCCACCCATCATTATCGTAATCTGCGAACAGTGCGGCCCAGCTCCAGTCGGTATTTGAAATGCCCTCAAGCTGCCCTGCTTCGCTAAACGTACCGTTGCCGTTATTCAAATGCAGCATATTGCGCATGTACTGGTAATAAAAGCCACTCTTCACATTCAGGTCAAACTTGTCGTAGTTGTCCGGTGCGAGCAATAGTTTTTGTCTCCTGTTATCCTCCGGCAGCATATCCAACGAAAAAATGTCCGTAAGCCCATCATTATTTACATCCGCAACATCATTTCCCATTGAGAACTGGCTCGTATGACCAATACATTCGGACAGCTTGTTGGAAAACGTTCCATTCCCATTATTGATGTACAGGTAATCGGGAACTGAATAATCGTTGGACACGTAAAAATCGGGCCAGCCATCGTCGTTAAAATCAGAAATACCGAGCCCTAATCCGTAACTTAATTCAGAGCCGTTGATACCAGAGGCAGTTGTCACATCTTGGAACTTGCCATTACCCTGTTTAAACAGGCGCAAACCTTTTTCAGGATTATCTTGTTTCAAAACCGCAACTGTGCTTTCGATATTCAGTATGGGTAAGTTTTTGGGATTATGATTAAGGAGTAACATATCCAGGTCGCCATCCTTATCATAGTCCAGGAAATACGATTGATTGCTGAATCCCGTACTTGCTAATCCAAACGCTTCGGCTTTTTCTTCAAACATGGGAATACCCTGGCTGTCATTGCCGAGATTTATAAATAACTGGTTGGCCCTTTTCGGCGCAGGTAAGGCTCCCGAATAGCACAAATAAATATCCAGTTTGCCATCTGCATTAATGTCAATTGCATTCACACCTGTTTTCCATGGACCCGGTCTTCCAGCCGCATGAGAGGCAAGCGTAATATCCTCGAAGCGCATTCCCCCCTTATTCAGATAGAATTTATTATCACTCATGTTTGAGGTGAGGTAAACGTCAACCAGGCCGTCGTTGTTGAAATCACCGGCAGCCACACCTCCGCCGTTATAAAAATATTCGTACATCAGGATATTAGTATTCAGTGCTTCGGTGAGTGTATTTTGAAAGCTAATATTCGTGACGTCGGGATCGAGCAATGTAAACAACGGCTTTGATTTCCGCCCATCTGTCTTTTCATCACTTCCTCTGCAGCCAAATAAGATAATTGAAATGATAACAGATACGTATTGAATTGATCTTGAAATAGTCATTTGCACTGGCTAATAAGTAAAAAATCTATCTCAAGATAGAGATAGATTTTTTACATCTGCTTAATCTTAACTTCTTATTGATTATATCCCGGATTGTTTTTGCCATTCAGTGAAGCATTCTTGTTCACTTCATCCCTGCTGATTGGGCGGAAGTACATTTTGTCGTTCCACACCCTTGTTTCGTTTTCGGTATTATCGACCACTGTGTACGTATAATCGTATACCGTTTTGTCATACCTGTAAGGCACCAGCGGTGTTCGTCCTGCTTTCAATTTTGCGATGACGTTGATCGTTTTAATTCCCCTGCCAACTGTTTGAGCAGGTATCATCCATCTTCGAGCGTCATGATAACGATGTTCTTCATATGCCAGCTCAATTCTTCGTTCATTGCGATACCGGTCTACAAGAGCCTGGCCGACGTCAGTAATTGCAGGCATTCCCGCACGAAATCTTATTTTATTTAGCCATGTTTTTGCTTCATCTTCTTCACCCAACGCGATGCAGGCTTCCGCATAATTCAACACCATTTCCGTGACCCTGATAAACGGCCAGGGAATAACCTGCGCATTGGATTGATTGTCGGGAAGCGCGGGATTTGGGTCTATGAATTTTCTTGTATAATAATGTGTACGGCTCCCGTTCCAGTTTTCAACTGCAGATTCACGGGTATCAATACCATTAATTAGTCCGCCGGCACCATTGTCGTAGTATCCTGTTTGTACCTGGTTTACCGGGTCCAGCCCCGCAACGTCCGAAGGCCTGGGTTTCCATTCAGCGCCATCATACATTATGGTAGCGTAAAACCTTGGATCACGATTATCGTACGGCGCTGCTTTTTGCACCGGGTTGTTCCAGTCAAATTTGGAACCGTCCATCATTTCATAATCATCCACCAATTGTTGAATGGGTGTATTACCGGCCCAGTTATGATAACCATTTGGCCCGTTGTTGATACCGTAGTGAATGCCTCCTAACGGCCAGCCGTCTTCCTCAGTGTAGAGGGCAGTATGTGAACGCTGGAAAATAAGTTCTACGCCAGCGGATGCATCACCAACACCACTTTGACCACCGAGTGCAATAGACATATAATTATTTCTACCGTCTTCAGCGGAAACCGGAGCTCCCAGGTTTAATTTATAACCCTGGCCCGCATCCAATACAGCTTTAGCAGCGGCTTTAGCGGCTTGCCAGCGGGCTGTTCTGTCACCCGAAGGATAGGCAATCAGGTCAATCAATCCTGATTCGGCTGCAATCACAGGAGATTTTGCTATAGCAGTTGGTCCATCGTGAAGGTCACTTGCAGCATAAAGCAAAACTCTTGCTTTTAAAGCCATAGCAGCCAGCTTTGACGTGCGACCCGGACTTGTAGACTTTCCGTCCAGTAATTGCGCTGCTTTGTCAAGATCAGCAACGATAAAGTCCACTGTTTCCGCCCATGTATTCCTTGCAATAGCATAATCATCATTAAGTCCATACGGCTTGTCTACAATGGGTACTCCACCATAAAAACGAAGCAACTGGTGATAATAATAAGCTCTTAAAAAATATGCCTCACCGAGAAGCTTGTCGCGAAGCACATCATTGTTAAACGTAGAGGTCGGCAACCTGTCAATAGCAATATTCGCAGCGCGTATTGCCTTGTACATTTGGCCCCACTCATAAGTTGGACTTGTCCACGCAAGGCCTGAAGCACTTTCAGAGCCTTGGGTAAATCTTTCGATATTTCTTCCCGCGTGGGTAAACATCGCTTCATCCGTATAAGCGGCAAGCGCCTGCTCTTCGAATCCTCCGTAACCGAGGTAGGAGTATACTCCAAATACAAACGCTTCGGATAGCGCACCGTCAGCCCATGTGGCTTCACTGGATATTTTATCCTTTGGCTGCACATTCAGGAAATCCTGTTTGCAGGAAATACCGGAAACCAGCAGTGCGGTTATGATTAATAATTTGAAATTTTTCATATAAGTTAGTTTAGAAAGTTAAGGACAAACCAGCATTAAGCACTCTTGCCTGGGGATAGAAAACTCCACTATCGACTGTAGCTTCAGGGTCGTAAACTTTCATCTTGTCAATCGTGAACAAATTTAATCCATTGAAGAAAAACCTGAGGGCGCTGATACCCGCCTTACTAAGAATGCTTGAAGGAACATTGTAACCTAGTTCAAGATTCTTTAACCGCAGGTAATTCTTATCAAACAAATAATAGGTATTGTTGCCATACGCACCTCCCGTATAATACGTATCGCCCCTGCTTGCCAGTCTTGGATGTTCGCTGCTTGGATTCTCTATTGACCAGCGATGATCGTAAGAATACTTCAAAAAGTTGCCTATATCACCAGATTCTGTCTGTATACGGATGGCCGCTCCCGAAGCCCCCTGGAACAGAATATTTAAATCAAAGGATTTATAGCGAAGCTCGAATGTTATACCGTAGTTTAATGTGGGAACGAGGTTCTTGTCCAGGCGTACCCGGTCATCCCCGTCTATTTTCCCATCACCATTTACATCTTCAAATTTCATGTCTCCCGGTATCAGCGTACCCGTTACGTCGCTATAGTCAATTGTATTTTTATTGATATCCTCCTGGTCACGGAATACCCCGGCTGACTTATATACCAGATAAGCCTCGAAAGGATGTCCTTTTTGCAATTGATACTCGGGCGCTCCCGCTATTTCCGGTACCTTGACAACAGTATTCTTAGCATATCCGCCATTGATACCGGCCTTGAATACCCAACCGTTGCCGAACTTTCCATTATAGTTAACGGCCATTTCAAAACCCGTATTATCAAGCTGGCCCGCATTTATTGGAGGTAAAGTAATCCCGGCTGAAGCTGGTGTCTGCGCTTCATTTGTGATGAAAAGCAGGTCGCGCTTATTCTTGAAAAATTCCATCACCAGGTCTACCTTATTATTAAAGAGGGACGCGTCCAAACCAACGTTGAAATTATTTGCTTCCTCCCATGTAACAAGTGGATTTTCCAACGCAGTTTCGGTCAATGTGGTAGCAACTGCACCGTTGATTGGATACCTGCCGAAACTATACGTTGACAGGTATCGAAACTCCTGAAGAACGTCGTTAAATACAATCCGGTCGTTTCCCATCTGGCCATAAGAAGCTCTTAGCTTAAGATAATTGATGAACTTAACATGAAAGAAATCTTCGTTTGATATGTTCCAACCTAACAAAATCCCCGGGAAGAAGCCAAACCGATGGTCTTCCGCAAACATATATGAGCCGTCATAACGCCAGACAAATTCAGCAAGGTACTTTTCTTTGTAATTATACTGTGCACGGCCATAATATCCCAAACGCGGCCTGTCATAGGCGTTACCGTTAGTATTCTGACCATCCAGGCCGCCGGCAAAAAGCTGGTCAATTGCAGGTGAAATGTAATTTCTGCGATACGCCAGGAATCCTTCACCCTCATAGGTTTCCTTCGTAAGACCAGCCAGAACATTCAGCGTATGGTCTGTTCCGATTTTCTTATCATAAGTGAGTATAGCTGTCAGGTTTACATTTTGCTTTTTGAAATAGGTTTGGGTAAGTCTTGGATCGGTAAAGTTTGACCGGATTGCACCCACCAGTTTTGGAGTTACGCCATCGTCTTCATAGGTTATTTTGTCCCAATAGTAAAGCATCCACGGTGTCTGCCATATTTTTTGGGTTTCATCGCTCTGATCAAAAGCACCAGATAGTGTCAGCTTGAGACCCTTTACCCACGGATTCGTTATATCAACAAGACCATTTGTCTGTAATAAGTTTCTCGGATGATCAAAGTAACCCGTCGCATTCGTCGTGATCACATAAGGATTCTGACCATTTTCAATGTCCGGACCCGGCAAGGGTCCACCATATTGACCCCTGTCAGGCCATACTTCAGGCTCCGTAGGACGACCTCTCATTAGCATACGAAATATAGATCCTGCGCTTTCTGTCGGGAAACGCCTTTGTTCCCTGCGGGCCATTACACCAACTGTTGCGCTTATGTACTCGTTGACCTTTGCAGTCAAATTCGTTCGAAAATTGTATTGTTCATATTTAGTGGCGGAATTATTATAATACGCATCCTGGTAAACATAGCCAATTGAGGTAAAATACCGGATGTTTTCTGATCCGCCGCTCAACTGGAGATTGTGACGGTTTTGATGTGACCAATCCTTGAATGCGTCGTCAAACCAATCCGTGTCGGGATATCTCCAGGGATCGCTGTGGTCGCGGTGTTTTTGCACAGCTTCCGGACTGTAATTGGCATTCAAAGTACTTACACCCGTGGTTGGAGAATCGTAGGTGCCCGTTTGTTTTATAGCATCCCATGCGGCACCCCATTCACCAACAGGAATGGTCTTATAAATTGGTATTTCATTCATGATGCTTGCATATTCATATGCATTCGACATTTCCGGTATGCGTGCAGGTTGATTCCAACCGTAGTTGAAGTCATAGGTAATCTTCGGTTTGCCCGTCGCTCCCTTTTTCGTTGTGATTAAAATCACTCCATTAGCTGAGCGGGCACCATAGATTGCAGCGGAAGCATCCTTCAATACAGAAATAGTTTCGACATCCCTCGGATTTAATCGGCCCAATCCGCCGTCCCTGTCAGGAACTCCGTCGATTACCACCATAGGGCTATTGTCTCCAATCGTGTTAGTACCACGAATCGAAACAGTTGCTCCGTCATTTCCGGGTTCGCCACTGGTTTGAATTACGACAAGACCGGGTAGACGACCAGACAATGAATTTGACAAATCTACTGCCGGTGATTTGACAAGATTTTCACCTTTTATCGAACTGACTGCCCCGGTAACAGTCACCTTCTTTTGAGTGGCATAACCCACCACCACCACGTCGGTGAGATGCTGAGGCAATGACTTCAATTGTAAATCCAGTGAAGTGGCGTCGATAACAGTCAATTCCGCGTCGGCAAAGCCAATAGAAGTAACAACAAGTGTAGCGCCTACCGGAACAGTTATTGAGTACTCACCGGTCGCCGATGTCACAACTCCGTTTGTAGTTCCTTTTTGAACTATGCTTACGCCGGCTATAGGAGCGTTTTGTTCATCGACGATTTTACCCTTTACCGTTTTAGTTTGTTGAAAAAAATCTGCCCCTGCGTGTGCTGCTTCATAAAAGGCCAGATTTAAGAGTAAGATGATTGCTGATGCTAGATACCGTTTTATGTATCCGTTAAAACAGGTTGGTTTCATCATAACAATAAGTTGTTCAGTTAAGTAATGGTTAGATTCATACAATAGGTGTAATCGATTACACAAGGTGATCAGCCATCGGAAATATAGAGTTGTTTCATGTCTAAACGTTTATTTTTTTAAGGTTTTAAGATGCCAACGTTCTCTTTGAAAAATGCAGCCGGGACAGTCTTACTCAGGTTTATTCGTGAGGTTGATTCCCGGAAATGCGGTATAGGTTCCAGCACGATCTTGGATATTGAATTCGGTTTTGCACTCTTGCCTTCAATCAATTTAAGCAGCATGCTAAAAGCTTCCCTTCCCATCTGTACCGTCTGCTGATCAATTGATGAAAGGGAGGGTGTAATATGTTCATCAAAATCTTCATTGGCAAAGCCGATAACGCCCACTTCTTCGGGTATTTTTATTTCTCGCTCCTTCAATCTTTTCACGACACCAAGAGCTGAAAAATCCTCGACAGCAAAAATTGCATCAGGAGGATTGCCCAAATCCATAAAATAATCTGCGGCCCATTTGCCTGCTTCGATTGATATATTGCCTGTATAAATTAAAGATTCATCAATGGGCACATCGTACGCTTTTAACGCATCCAAAAATCCCTTCTGGCGGTTTTGGAACGTTTGAAATCGCTGGGGGCCCGCGAGGTGCGCAATACGTTTGTAGCCCTGGTTGATCAGGTGTTCGGTGGCACAATAACCGCCTTTATAATCATCAATAACCACCGACGGAATATTTAATGCGTCGACAAAACGGTCAAATAAAACAATGGGTATATTCCCTTTCTTTAATTCGAGATAATGGGCAAAATCATTTTCTTCTTTTGCAAGAGAAGCGAGAATGCCATCTACCCTTGCACCTAAAAAAGCTTCGATTGCCTGCTTTTCAAGATGCGCTGATTCTTCGGATTGATAAATCAGCGTATGGTAACCATGATCACTTGCCACGGTTTCGATGCCATGCACCACGGAACCAAAAAAATTAATACGTGCGCTGGGAATAATGACGCCGATAGTATGCGACCTGCCGGTCCTGACGGATGAAGCAATCCTGTTACGGCGATAATTTAATCGCTTGGCTGTTTCGACCACTAATCGCTTTGTTTCTGCACTGATGCGGGGATGGTCATGCAACGCACGGGAGACAGTTGCGGGCGTCAAATTCAACTCTTCGGCGATGTCCCGTATAGTTGTCTTAAAAGGCAATCGTTAGCAGGTTTTAGCAGTTATTGTGTAATCGTTTGCACAAGGTATTTTATTTTAATATTTAGACCAAAAAAAAATTTGTAATATAATTTTGCACGCCTGACGGAGAGGTGAGTTTCTTTTATGAAACCGCTTTTGAAACGATTTCCTTTATGCCGCTTATCGGTATTCTCTCTTGCTGCATGGAATCCCTGTGACGAATGGTGACCGTCTTATCATCTTTTGTTTGCTGGTCCACGGTAACACAAAAAGGCGTCCCAATTGCGTCCATCCTGCGATAGCGTTTCCCGATAGTATCCTTCTCTTCATAAAAGCAACGAAAAGAAGTCCTGCAATCTTCCATTATTTCTCTTGCTATTTCGGGGAGTCCATCTTTTTTAACCAAAGGGAGAACACCCAATTTTATTGGTGCCAGCTTCGCAGGAAATTTCAATACCACCCTGTCATCCTTTTTCTCCGCGGTGCTCAGGTCTTCTTCGGTAAAAGCCTGGCTCATTACAAGCAAAAACATCCGGTCCAGTCCAATCGATGTCTCAATAACATAAGGAGTGTAGTTGCCAAACGGTTTACCGGTAGCGGGATCTACATCATTGTCGAAATACTGCATTTTCTTTTTGCTGTACTCCTGGTGATTCTTCAGATCGTAATCCGTGCGGGAGTGTATTCCTTCCACCTCTTTAAATCCTATTGGAAAATCGTATTCGATATCGCATGCGGCATCGGCATAATGAGCGAGTTTAATGTGATCGTGAAACCTGTACTTATCTTCAGGTGTACCTAAACTTAAATGCCATTTTAGCCGCTCTGCCTTCCAGTATTCATACCATTGCCTTTGCGTGCCGGGGCGGATGAAAAACTGCATTTCCATTTGCTCAAATTCCCTCATGCGAAATACAAACTGCCGTGCTACAATTTCATTCCGGAATGCTTTTCCTACCTGGGCGATTCCAAAAGGAACTTTCATGCGACCGCTCTTCTGCACATTTAAGAAATTGACGAAAATTCCCTGTGCTGTTTCGGGGCGCAGATATATTTTATTGTCCTCTTCGTCTGATGATGCCGTCGAGCCAAATTCGGTTGAGAACATCAGGTTGAACTGCCGTATTTCGGTCCAGTTGCTCGTTCCACTGATCGCGCATTTCATTTTATGTTTTTCAATCAGCGTTTTCAACCCTGTGAAGTCGTCTTTTGCCAACAAAGCCTCCATCGTTTGCACTACTTCCTTCGCCAATTGCTCATTGCCTTTTGCAGATTGTTCATCGGCAAAAGCCTCAATTAGATGATCAACACGGTAGCGTTTCTTGCTGTCTTTGTTATCAATCATCGGATCGTTGAAATTATCAACGTGGCCGCTTGCTTTCCATGTAGTGGGGTGCATAAAAATAGCGGCATCGATACCCACAATATTTTCATACATACGCGTCATGCTATCCCACCAATAATCCCTTATATTTTTTTTAAGTTCGCTGCCCCACTGGCCGTAATCGTATACTGCCTGTAATCCGTCGTAGATCTCACTGCTGGGAAAAATAAAGCCGTACTCTTTGCAATGCGAAATAATAGCCTGGAACTTATTAGTGTCATTTGCCATAAGGCGGCAAAGATAATAGAACTGAGATTTTGTTGATTTTATGGATGAGAAGTAATAAAGTATTTTCTGAGCTGCAATATTTAATTGCAGAACATGCTTGTATTTTGCTATCCGGACAAAGCGTTTTTGCTTTCCGTTGCGAATTTGGCAGCCGCCGTTGTTTCCTGCAAATCTTTTTTCGAATCTATTTCCACCTGCTCAACCCAAACGGCATATTTGCTGGGCTGGATGCGTGATCCTGTGCAAATCGCATAGCCACGTGTAAACGCGGCGCCGAAATAAAGTATGATGGCGGAAAAATAAACCCACAACAGGATGACAATAATGGAGCCGGCCGCTCCATAAGCCGATGACATTTTATTATGACCGAGATAATAGGTAATAAGAAACTTGCCACCCATAAAAAGCAAAGCGGTTGTAAAGGCGCCAGCTCTTACATGACGCCATTGAATGCGTGCGTCGGGCAGTACCTTAAATATGAGACCGAATAACAGCGAAGTCATCAAAAATGTAATGATCAGATTGATGCCATATGCAATAAACACTTCTGTTTGCGGAAAAATCTGTGTCAACCTGCCAATAATAGCATCCATTACTCCATTTAAAACAAGAGATACGAGTAATAAGAATCCCAATGAAATGACCATAGAAAAAGACAACAGCCGGTCGATGATCAGCTTGAGCCAACCCATTCCCTTTCTGGGTTTAGCCTTTAGCTGCCAGATCCTGTTGATAGAATCCTGTATTTCGCCAAACACGCTTGAAGCCCCAATTATCAAAGTGACGAGCCCCACAATCGTGGCAAATTTACCTTCTGATGATAAAGCCGATTGCCGGATGGTCTCTTGTATTTGTAATGCCGCATCCGAACCAACAAGGTTGGCAATTTGACCGTAAACACGTCCCTCTACGGCCTCCTGTCCGTAGAAAATCTCGCTCATCCAAACAATAATAATGATGAGGCCGGGCAATGAAAAAATCGTATAAAATGCCAGGGCAGCACTTAGTTTTAGAATTTTGTGCTCGAAGACCGCAGAAAAAGCGCTTTTAATGCTGTTCCAAATTGTTCTGACCGCCATGCACACATAGTAAAAAAAATAATGCCAACCTTATTCTTTTTTCGGCGCCAGCTTTTCATTTTGCCTATGTCTCTCAGCGTCACGAATATTCTTTTTTTCAAAATTCTTCTGCATGGCGGTTGTGAGATCAACTCCGGTTTGATTGGCAAGGCAAAGTAATACCCATAAAATATCCGCCATTTCATCGGACAAATGCTCTTTTTGATTGTCCTCAGCGCCCGCTCTGTAAGACTGGTCTCCATATTGGCGAGCCATATGCCTGGCCAGTTCACCAACTTCCTCAGTAAGTATTGCCATATTTGTAAGCTCGCTGAAGTAGCGAACACCGACCGTTTTGATCCAATGATCTACGTTCTGCTGGGCTTCCTGTATCGTCATAACAATATTTTTAGAGAAGTTTTGCAATATAGCATGATTCTTGCCGTTATGCCGGTCCGATCCTGGATACCTTTTGAAAATTTCGTTTAAACATTGATGACCACCCTTTGCCCCCATGCATAATGGGGAACGAAACAAAAAATATTCTATGCCAGGATCAATTGTCCGTAAAGCCATTTTATTGTCTTTAATTGCCGGCGCACCCTTCATTATAAGTGCGCAGCCAGACACACCCGCAAAAGAATCCCCCCGATCATCAACCGAAATCGAAGCCAGCAAGCCGTATCGTATCCTGACGACAGGCAAAACGGTTACCATCCGTAGTGCGAAAAACATCAAGAGTGTGATGGTATGGACGTCAGCGGGCCACAGGATAATCGAGGAGAAAAATTTGAACACCGGCAATTACACTTTCAGAGTCACCGTGAATGAAAAACTGTTTTTCCTGATGGTGCAGTTGATCGACGGGAAAACATATTCTGAAAAAATCGGGGTGCAATAGCCGGCTCAAATGTTAGGGCCGGTACATTGTCAAATTGCTGTTATTCCTTGATTTTAGTGTCGATCACTATCGTCACAGGGCCATCGTTGAGTAATTCGATCTTCATGTCGGCGCCGAATTCTCCTGTCTTAATAAGCTGGCCAAGGTCGTCAGATAGTTGCTTGATCATTTTTTCGTAGATCGGAATTGCAATATCGGGTTTGCTTGCTTTGATGTAGGATGGCCGGTTTCCTTTTTTTGTTGAAGCATGCAATGTAAATTGACTCACCAGCAATATCGCCCCCTTAATTTCTATTACTGAAATATTCATCACTCCCTGCGCATCATTAAAAATGCGAAGGTTCACTATTTTGTTGCTGAGCCATCTTATATCTTCCTCCCGGTCTGCATCTTCAATTCCTAAGAGGACGAGCATACCGGCACCGATCTTCGCATGAACTGCTCCATTGATCACGACACTCGCCCTTGTTACGCGTTGAATGACTGCCTTCATAATTGTATCTTTACTGCTTGCGCAAAAGTACTGGATACTGGATACTGGATACTGGATACTGGATACTGGATACTGGATACTGGATACTGGATACTGGATGCTAGATATTAGATATTGGATACTGGATAGTAGCAACAGTACTTTTCTAATTTTGCCTATTGCCGATTGACTATCACAACTCACCATGATTGACCTGACACAAGAAATACAATTCCAGACTACGCGCAGCGGAGGCAAAGGAGGCCAAAACGTAAATAAAGTTGAGACTGCGGTCATCGGATCAGTTGAAATTGAAACATCGACATTATTGTCGAAGGACCAGAAGGCGATTTTGCGCGAAAAATTATCCAACCGAATAACTTCGGACGGGTTTCTCCAGGTAAGATCACAAACCCACCGTACGCAGCTGGCAAATAAAAAAGAGGTCATCGAAAAGATCAATAAATTGGTTGGTGACGCGTTAATGCGAAAAAAACTAAGGATTGCAACAAGAGTCAGTAAAGTCGCAAAGGAAAAACGGATAGAATCTAAAAAAAGACAGGCGGAATTAAAATCCGGGCGAAAGAAAATCAAATCGACAGATTACTGAAAAACAAATTGTGAAGAAAAGCATTTCAACCATAGCCCTGCTGATTTTATCGGTCATCTTTATTTCATATTTACTCGGTGCCTGCCAGAAGGCCGACAATCCAAATAACTTAACTCTTGTTGCGCAGGAAATACCTGAAGGCTTCCCGGCCCCCGTCTATCGTTTTGCAGACAACCCGCTGAGTAAAGAAGAAATTGAATTGGGGCGCCAGCTATTTTATGACGGCCGACTTTCGTTGGACGGTAATTATCCATGTTCATCCTGCCACCAGCAGTTAGCGGCCTTTGGAACCTATCAGCACGACCGCAGCCATGGATATAATGGATCACATACGTTGCGGAATGCTCCTGTGCTTTTCAACCTTGCATGGCAGAATAAATTTCATTGGGACGCGCAATTCAAATCGCTGTTCGAAGAAGCTGCGCAGCCTATTACCGGCCACATTGAAATGGCCGAATCATTTAATGGCGTCATTGATAAGATCCAAAAAGATGCAGACTATCGTAATCAATTCAAAAAGATCTTTCGCACTCAATTCATAAGCCCTGAGCATATACTAAAGGCCCTCGCACAATTTACAGGTACGTTGATCTCCGCTAATTCAAAATATGACCGGTTTAAAAAAGGGCAGGCAAGTTTTACACCACAGGAAGAAAATGGTTACCAGTTATACCTTGCTCATTGCAAGAGCTGCCATCCCGAGCCGATGTTCACCGATTATACCTTACGGAATATCGGTTTACCCGTTGACACTTTTTTAAATGATTACGGAAGAATGGGAATAACGCACGACCCGAAAGATTCGCTAAAGTTTAAAGTGCCTACGCTTCGAAACGTTTATGTCTCCGCCAATTTCATGCACGATGGGCGATTTAATACCCTGTCGCAATGTCTCAAACATTATCGCACAGGTGTGCAACAAAGCCCCACTCTTGACCCCGCACTAACCAACGGAATCCAACTGACGGATGCCGAAGCAGACAACCTGGCCCTTTTCCTTCGCACCCTTACAGATTCAACTTTTTTACAGGATGATCGTTACAGTAAGCCATAGTCATGAATGGCTTACTTCCTTTTTGCTTTCATCTCATCTAATAGTTTCTTCTGATTTTCTACTTCCTTTTGTTGAAATGTCTGGCTTTTAATTATATTGTCCAGTTCCAGGTGTATTTCCCGCAACTTGTTTTCAAGGCTGAGCGAATCACTCTGCAAAGTCTTGAACTTTTTTTCTGATTTAGCAAGGTTTTCTTCCTGGCCTTTTATCTGCATTTCTAAATGGGAACGTTCCGCTTCCGGGGCGAGATGAGTCAAAAACCCTTTTACTCGTTCAACCTCTATGTCTGTCAATACAGAAGCCGCATTTGTGCCATCCTTCATGATCACCATGTAAAGAACTGACCCATTTTTATTTTTCTTCGCCCGCGGTTCTATCTTAAATACGTAGTCCATGCTCTTTTCAGTAACCTCAGTGACAAAAGCCCCTTTATGTACCATAAATCCTTTGTCCCTGTTAAGAAAGCCCTTTTCTTCCTTGGCCCGGTATCCCAGCTGTTCCATTCGGTTTTCCAAAGCCTTTTGCAAAGCTTCTTCAGGAAAATTATACTCCATTTTAAAAGCACTTTGCTTTTGTTTATTAAACTCAATTGTTTCCTGCGATACTTGTGAAAACGCCGGAAGTGATACTGCCAAACCAAAAAGTGAGAAAAGTAAAACTTTATTCATTTGTATAATTTTTTATGCGTTTTTTACCCTTATCCAGGCAAGGCTCAGCATTCAACCGGGGCGCATCCGAAGTTTTTTGGGCGGGCGGAATAAAGCTCCTCGTATGGCTGCCACAAAGAAAAAAGAAAGCCAAATGCGTTACCTACTCAACAGGAATGCTTTTGAGCCAGCATTTAGTTTTTTGTACTGCCATCGTTTACATTTGCTACCAAACTTCCCATTAATTGAGCGGCATTAAAAAACTGGCAGGGCAAACCTTATGGTATGGAGTTCCGACCATCGTGCGGCGTTTTCTGGGTTACATAATGAATTTATCACTGCCACTAATATTTGCCCAACCCTCCAGGACTGCCGACCTTACCCAGATCTACGCCATCATCCCGTTTCTGAATATCCTGTTCACCTACGGATTAGAGACAACTTATTTCCGTTTTTCCCTTGAAATTGATCAAAAAAAACTGTACAATACGCTGTCCGTTTCGCTGATCGGTTCGACCATTCTTTTCACCGGTATCCTATTACTATTTAAAAATGGTATTGCGCAATGGGCCAACCTCGACCAGCATCCCGAATACATAACATGGATGGCGGTGATCATCTTTTTTGACAGCATCAGCACACTGGCTTTTGCTCGCCTGAGACAGGAGAACAGGCCCAGGCGCTATGCATTTGCCACTTTGTCGGGAGTTTTGGTCAATATTTTTATTGTTATTTTATTTCTCGCCATTATTCCCAGTTATGTTGAAAAGAACCCTCATACGTTCTTAGGCACGTTTTATAATAAAGATATTGGGATAGGCTACTACCTGATCGGGAACATGGCGGGGAGCATTGTTACCTTCATTTTACTGCGGAAAGAATTTTCACAAATCAGGTTCTCATTCGATCGTGCTCTTTGGAAAAATGTAATGCGTTATGCATACCCTCTTGTAATCGTCGGAATGGGCGGAATGGTAAACGATATGCTCAGCCGTCTTATATACCAGCACGTTGTCGACCTACCGGAAGTGAGGGCAAAGCATGAGTTGGGCATTTTTGGAAACATATACAGGCTTGCAGTTCTGATCACCATATGGATCCAGGCTTTCAGAATGGCAGCAGAACCTTTTTTCTTTAGCCAGGGAAAAGAAGAAAGCGCACCGAAAACTTATGCCAGGGTAATGAAGTTCTTTGTGATTGCCTGCTGCTTCATGTTTCTTCTGATAAGCTTATACATTGACGTGTTTGCGTGGTTTTTCCAGGCAATCAAAAAATCCGCGTGGGTGGAAGGTTTACATATAGTCCCATTGCTGGCGCTGGGAAATATATTCCTTGGTGTTTATTATAACCTGAGCATCTGGTACAAGCTGACTAATAAAAACATGACCGGCGCACTCATTACCATTGGTGGTGCGCTTATAACCATTTTGCTGAATGTGTGGCTAATACCAAAGTACCATTATCTGGGCGCCGCGTTGGCAACATTTTGTTGTTACCTTTTTATGATGATCACTAGCTATATCCTGGGCCAAAAATATTACCCGGTACCCTACGCACGCAAAAAACTAATTGCCTACATCGTAATGGTCCTTGCTATGTATGGCACACATCGTGCGCTGGTGTGGGCATGGGACAACCGGTGGTTCAATCTGGCCGTTGCGACATTGTTATTATTATTGTTTGCATTGTTTATAGTAAAAGTTGAAAAAAAGGAATTGGAGCGGCTTCCCTTCATAGGAAGACTTATTGTGAAAATCTAATGCTGACGCAGGAAGAAATAAAAAAGCAACTGGGTAGATATGCCGCTGACCTCATACCGCCAAATGCCACTATTGGGTTGGGAAGCGGCACAACAATATTCTGGCTCGTCACCGAGCTGGCAAACCGCACGAAACTCGGTTTGAATTTGAAAGTAGTTCCCACTTCCATTGACACAAAACGTTTGGCTGAACAGGCCGGCATCACAACTGTTGAGCTAAATGACGTTGGGTCGCTACCATTCACAATTGATGGAGCTGATGAAATAGACGAAGGTTTTCAGTTGATAAAGGGTGGCGGTGGCGCATTGTTGCGGGAAAAATTGGTGGCAGCTCAATCGGAAAAGCTAATCATCATAGCAGACGAAAGTAAATGGGTTTCACAATTGGGCCGGTTTCCGCTACCTGTAGAAGTTATTCCCTGGGGATGGAAACCGGTGCAAAAAAAAATACTGGCGATGGGCTGTAACACGGTTGACCTGCGAAAAGACAACGCGCGGCCTTTTATCTCGGCAGATGGCCATTATATCCTGGATTGCCATTTTGAAAAAATAAATGATGCCGATGCATTGAATACGTCGTTACACCTGATTCCCGGAGTAGTAGAAACCGGTCTTTTTCTTAATATGACCCATGCTGCTGTTATTGGACATGCAGATGGAAGAGTTGAAATGAAAATTAAGGGTTCGTCTATTAGGTGAGGCCTCTCATCAAGTAAGCACCAAGAACCAAGAAACAAGAACCAAATAAACTTCAAAATTCAAATCAAAATCATTCGTGGCGATTACTTGCCCTATTTTTTAAAATAGCAGTAAAAATTAGGACGAGTTCTTTAGCCTCCTGCCGCAATTGTGCCCGTTCTTCTTCACTCTCTTTTGAACCGTCGGTAATCGCTAATCGCAACCAATACCCGGATTCCTTGGATTCTCTCCTGCACGTTTTTATTTTCATTCCAAAATCCTTATCTCCAATGGCCTCGTTTGCTTCAATGTAATTGGCACCGGCCGAGCTTCCGGCACGAACCAGTTGCGGTATATATTCAATATTGGCCAAATTCTTTGGCAGCTTCAAACATAAATCTCTCACTCTTATCGCAAACAAGGCAGTCCTTTCCTCCAAATCGTACGTTTTCGTCTTTTCAGCTTTTTCAGTGGACTGGTCCAAAGAACTGCGACCATTTTCAATTTTCGAAAATTCCATTTTGAACTTTTCCCGAATCTCGATCGTCTCGCCTCATGTCCAATGAGTTTTCTACCTTTTTTTCTGTTTTTTTCTTCTAATTTATTTGGTTCTTGTTTCTTGGTTCTTGGATTTTATAAGAAACGCCCGTTGCAGTTAATACAATTTAACAAACGGGTTATTCATTTTTTCAAAACCAATTGTTGTCATCGAACCATGCCCTGAATACACTTTGGTATCATCCGGCAGCGTGAACAGTTGTGTCTGGATACTATTTATAAGAGTATCGTAGTCGCCACCGGGCAAATCGCTTCTGCCGATGCTTCCATTAAAGAGAACGTCACCGCCAATGACAAACCCGCCGGCCTCGTGGTAAAAACAAACACTTCCGGGTGAATGACCGGGTGCAAAACGTATTTGCAACTCATCATCGCCAACCTCTATCGTTTCTCCTTCCTTTAATGTCGCCAGGGGGCCTTCGTAATTGTCAAACGGAAGTTGCCAGGTTTTACCCGCAATGGGGGCGGTTTCCAGGACGATTTTTTCTTTTTCGTGAATATGAAGTGTTAAATTCCACGTTTCGTGAACAAATTTGTTCCCGAAAACATGGTCAAGGTGGCAATGCGTATTTAGCAATAGTACAGGCGTAAGACCTGATTTTACTATGAACTCTTTCAAGGTAGCTCTCTCCTCCTCAAAATAACAACCGGGATCTATAATGCAGCACTGCCCCTGAGCGTTATAGAGTACGTAGGTGTTCTCCTGGACGGGGTTAAATGTAAATGACTTGATCGATAACATGGTTGGATTTTCGTACTTTTAAAAATGTGCCCGAATCCGGTAAATTTGTCATTGGATAAAGGCTGAACGAAGATAGTTCAGAATCCAACCCCGGAGTAAAGGCAACACCCCATGAAAAAACAACGTTTAAACAGAATACGTAACAGAAAAGATGCTATGGTGAAATCATTATGCCTCGTTGCCTGTATCCTGATTTTCTCAATAACAAAGTCCAAGGCACAGGTAAGTACGGTAGAGTTTGGCAAGAACCGTGTACAGTACCAAAAGTTTCAGTGGAAGTATTACCAAACCGAAAATTTCAACACGTATTTCAGCCAGGATGGTCTGGGACTTGGTAAATATGTTGCCCAAATTGCGGAGACAGAATTGCCTGGACTTGAAGAGTTCATCGAATATGGTCTTCAACGCCGGATAAATATTGTTGCCTACAACAATTTTGATGAAATGCTGCAGTCCAATATTGGGCTGGGACTCGATTGGCAAAACTCCGGGGGCATGACCAAGCTTGTCAATAATAAAATGCTCATTTATTTCGACGGCAATCATGATAACCTTCGGCGCCAGATCCGGCAGGGAATATCCAGGGTTTTAGTAGAGAATGTACTTTTTGGAGACGATTTGGGCGAGTTTGCAGCAAACCAGGCATTGCTCGATCTTCCCAAATGGCTAACCGATGGATATATTCAGTATGCTGCTGAAAACTGGTCAGCTGCGCTCGATGACAATCTGCGTTCCGTGATGCTCTCAGCGAGCTACAACAATTTTTACCAGTTTGCTTTTGCTAATCCCGAACTGGCCGGGCATGCTTTCTGGAAATACATTGCCGACAAGTATGGCAAGACAAAAGTTACCTACCTGTTATATCTAAGTCGAATTTATCGCAATCTCAACAATGCTTCAGAAAAAGTAACAAAGAAGAAATTTAAGGAAGTGCTGAAAGATTTTATGATTGAAATTCCCCAGCAGTATTACAAAGATATTCGTGGCAGGCGCAATGCACCGAAGGGACAGTTGGGTGTGAGCGAAGTGATCGGTAAAAAGGATTATTTCCGCTTCAACGCGAATCCTAACCCGAGGAGCTTCACTTACGGCGTGGTGGAATTTAAACAGGGGAAGTACCGTGTGGTCCTCGTGGAAAATTTTGTAACGCGAAAAACTCTTTTAAAATTCGGAACCCGTTCCAAAGGCGATGAGGTGAATCCTAATTACCCAATACTGGCATGGGATGGCAAGGGTACCCGCCTGGCGGTTATGTATAGCCAGGAAGGAAAATTGAAATTATTTGTATACGACGTAGTGAACCGGATCAAAACTGTGAAGCAGGAATTACCGATGTTTGACCAGGTCCAGGATATGAAGTTCATGCTTGATGCAAATACACTGTTGTTAAGTGCGGTCAGAAGCGGGCAAACAGATATTTTCGTTTATAAGTTGGATTCACAAAGCTTTGATCAGATCACGAACGATGTATACGATGATCTCGATCCTGTTTTTGCGGCCTTCCCCAATAAAACCGGAATTCTTTTTTCCAGCAATCGTCCTTCGGCAATGGCAGCAAGTACTGATGATTCGCTACCTGCAAAACGATTTAATATTTTCCTTGTTGACAATTGGAATAAATCTGAGTTCAAACAAATATCGCAGCTTACGGCCCTTCCAAGAGGGAATGCGAGGTTCCCGTCACAATACAATACTTCCCATTTCACTTTCGTGAGTGATGAAAATGGAATCAATAACAGGTATGCAGGCTTCTTTCGTACCGAAAGGGCGGGCCTGGACACATTAGTTTTTATCGGCGACGAAGTATTGAGAAATCCGCCGCTAAAAGAAGTCGATAGCCTGCTGGCCGAATGGGGTAAAACAGATATTGACTCGGTTGGATATTTTTCGGTCACCAATGATTCATCCTATGTTTTTGCGCTCACTAATTACCAAAGCAGCATGCTGGAAACAAGAACTGCAGGTGATCAGCAACAGGTCAGCGAAGTAGTAAAACTCGGAAACGTAAAACTGTTGTACCGGTTAAAAGTTGATGAAAATACGCTGCGGCGCCGAAATATTAATGCCCGGCCCACTGAATATATGAAGTCGGTCATCGACGAAGAAAAACGAACCAGGGGCAGGCTTTCGCCCCAGGAAGCAAGTAACTCGGACACAGCGAAGCAAAATAATTTCTTCCAGAGTGAATTTGGTGAAGAAAAAAAAGACAGCAGCCAACTGGGGAAAGTAGTAGAGGCAACACAGTCCACCGAGCCAACCATTTTGGGTAAGGCAAAACTTTGGGAATACCGGCCGCGAAAATTCTTTGGCGATTACGCGGTAATTGGTTTCAACAATTCAGTATTGGCGGTAAATAAATACCAGCCCTTTACGGGAGGAGGCCCGGTCTATTTATCAAATGGTGGCGATTTTAACGGGATGATCCGTCTCGGCACTTCCGACCTGATGGAGGATGTGAAATTCACGGGTGGTATAAGGATTGCGCCCAACTTAAGAGACAATGATGTAATGTTCTCAATCGACAATTTGCGCAAAAGATGGGATTGGGGTATATTATATTTCAGAAGCAGTCTTGAAGGAATTGCGACTATTCGCGATCCTGATACCGGCAATCCAGTTCAGGGACCAGGAAAATTATTTTCGAGCTATTACATGTTCCGGGCTAAATATGCTCTCGACCGGGTAAGAAGTTTCAGGGCTCTTGTTGGTCCAAGATTTGACCGGACCGTCCTGAGTTCCACAAACCAGGTTACCATAAAGGTTCCGGATACAACGGCTGCATATAGCCAGGTTTCCCTGGAATATGTGTACGATAATGCAGTAAGTCCCACCAGCAATATCTGGCAGGGTCTGCGTTATAAAATCTATGGCGACTGGTTTACTCAAATGACAAAAGGGAACCAGGAAGGTAGATATCTTTTCAATGTAGGATTTGATGCACGTCACTACCTCCAGATCTACCGCTATGTTACCTGGGCCGTGCGTGCTGCAGGTGATTTCTCATTCGGTGATCAGAAAATCGTCTACTATTTGGGCGGGGTGGAAAACTGGTTTGGACCCAAGTTCAATTCGGCCGATCCCGCAACAGAACAACGCTACACCTACCAAGCGCTGGCGCTTAACCTCAGGGGCTTTCCGCAAAATGCGGCACATGGCAATAATGCAATGGTGTTGAACAGCGAAATAAGGGTGCCGATATTTACCACATTTTTCAACAAGCCGGTAAACAATGCGTTCATACGTAACTTCCAGTTGGTTCAGTTTTTTGATATCGGCACTGCCTGGGCAGGCGAGATTAAAAATATACGGAGACCACAAAGTGTCTATACGGGTGACCAGGGTAACCCATTTTCTGTTCGCATAAAAGCGGGGGGCATTGGACCTTTTGCGGGCGGCTATGGATTTGGAGCACGCAGTACAATTCTCGGTTACTTCCTTCGTGCAGACTGCGCATGGGAGATGAATGGAGTCTTCAAAGGAAAACCGACCTGGTATTTCGCCATGGGATTTGATTTCTAGATTGGTCTTTTGAAAGAGACGATAATACAAAAAAAGTTCCCCCGATAACGCCGGGGGATTTTTTGTCAGCAATAGATACGGATACAATGAGATTTGTCATTAAGCTGCCATCATTTTCCTTTTCCTTGAAACTGAATTCCTGTTTTTGATCTGTTGTGAGGCTTCGAAAAATACCGAGAGGGTTTCAAAGACGTATCTGCCAAAAAAGTATCGCCCCTGTTTCAATACTTTCTTGTGATACCACCAAACAACTAACGTTGTACCGATCATCAGGAACAATTGAAAGCTCCCGCGTAAAAAATTGGAAAACCATGAACGTCGGCAATGAAATATCTTGAGCAGATCACATTGGAAGCTGATGTGTTCTTCCTCATCTCGCAGGATCTGCAAACAAATCTTTTTTAATAAATCACATTCTGTTGCCTCGTATAGCGCCCGGTAATAAACTTTCGCAATGATTTCCGCTATCAGTAAAATGCCCACTGTATTGTGAATGCCTCCTGCTTTTCTGAGCCACCGAAAAACGCCGTCAACCCAATGACCTTTAATGAGCGGGATGTCGTATTTATGCATAAATGCTGCAAGGATAGATGCGTGTTTCTGTTCTTCCCTGATAAAAAACCTGATGCATTCCAGGTATTCAGGATCTTCAAATTGTTTGGCGAAAGCAAACAGGTGTCTGCCTTCAGAACTTTCACCTTTCTGAAATTGCTGCAACGACGACGATATGACTGATCGTTCCTCCATCGATAAGCAGTCGTGACCAATGAAGTCTATATTGGCAAAATGATTTTGATTATGGCGGAAATATTCTTTCCATATTTTGAATTCCATAAAATTTGTTCTTTTTTACCACTGAATTTTTTTCGAAAAATGCATGATCACGGCAAGCGTCAGGAACAGGCCAATACTCCCAAGGATCAGTGAGTAGTCCTGCAATTGCAGAATTGTAAAAATATAGGTATACATTAATGCCAGGATGGCTCCCAATAAGCCGGTAAGCTTTGAAGAATTCAGTATCCCTCTCACAAACCACGCGATCAGCCCAATGGTAGCAACGGAAGCAATAGCGTAAGCCGAATTGAACCCTGTATATTCGGAAAATGACAGGAGCAACGTATAGAATAAAATTAATGCCAAACCAATAAGAGCATATTGAAAAGGATGAACAGATTTTTTATTCACTGTTTCAATAATAAAAAAAGCGGCAAACGTAAGCAGTATGCAGAGTATAGCATACTTTACCGAACGCATGGTTTTCTGATAACCGTTAACGGCTATAAACAAATCGGCTCCGAAAGAAGCAGACTCAAGATCATAACGAGATTCTTTCCATGCCTGCGGAAAATTTCTTGTATGAGCCAGGTTTTTCCAGGTTGCGACAAACCCTGTATCGGTAATATTATGCTCGGGTAATTGTCCGCCCGTGAAGCTAGGATCGGGCCATGCGGATGCCAATTTCACCGTTGTAACTTTTCCTACCGGCGTAAACATTAACTGCTCAGATCCATTTATTGAAATCGTGGACGAAAAACTAATGGCATCGTTGTTTGATAGAGTAACGGGAGCGCTTAATCCCTCTTTCATGACTCCATTGTCGACCAGCGACGGATTCAATGTCAACACCGAATCGTTCCATTTTAACTTTATCTCTTCCCGCAATCCTTTAATGTCTGCCAGGGACATGCACACATAGGCTTCATTCCATAATACTTGTGAAGGATCGATTTTAAGCTGCTGTAGAGGCAACGCGCCAAACGTTCCGTTGATGCTGATTTCAGCGGAATACAACATTACCTGGTAAATACCCCGGTGCCGTTCTTCGGGTCGAACCGTAGACGCTACATCCAGCCGGTCAGGAAGCAGGTATGCTAATTTTTTCAAAACAAGCGGTTGACCTTTATCACCCGTGGCATTTTCTGTGTAGGGTAATACCAATACCGGCCCGGTGAGATTTTGTCTTCCCGCCCATTTGCTGCTTACTTCAGCAGACGCTTCTTCCTGTCTTGCCTGTCTTTCGCTGATGAGATTTTGAACAAAGAAGGATGGAATCAATAAAATCAAAACCAACCCGCCAATCAACAACGCTTTAATGAGTAATTTGCTTTTTTGCCAGATGCTGGCGACGACTGTTTCCATTTTAATTTTGTTTTTATTGATTTACTGGCTGAAAGTTTTCACCAAGTTTTTTTATCGTTGTGTAAACTAAAGTCATAAACATGGCATACACCATAATCATTCCCCATTCCATTTTATTTCTTGCCGGGTGCAACAAAAGCTCCAGCATTTCCCGGAAAAGCGAGAAAGGCTGCATGAAGATGTCCCAGCTGTTGTATCGCAGGTATCGGCCGATATAAATGCCAAATGCATTTAGCCACATTACAATGAAAACGATCAAAAGAGAAAAGCCACGACCAGAGACTGTTTCAAGGATTAGTTCTGCTTTTCTAACCGACAAAATTCCAAGCACGAGACCATTCCATGCGAATGAAAAGATCAATAACAAATCAAACCATTTGGGAGCCGAGTGAAATTGCTCCAGGTGAAAAAGATCCGTAAGTATGTAAAACGAATTGGGAACAAACAGCAACCAGGTGAAGACAAAAGCAAATAACGTCGGTTTACTTCTCTCCCTTTGCATAAGTTCCCATAGCCATTCGGTAATAGCAAATGGTAAAAATGCAAGAAAGAGGTTCCACACAAGAAATATATAGGTTAATTGACCCGTGATCAGGACTCTCGCAATCAATAAAAGACAGCTAAATCCACAGGAAATCAACAGCCAATGTTTTATTGTCAACAGTGAGTAAATGTTTCGTCGCAAAAAAAACTTAAAAAGCATATCAAAAAAGTTTTGGAATGAAAATTATGGCCCCGGTTATGAAGGCTGTAACAGCTGATAGCAGCACCGCGCCCGCTGCGAGGTCCTTTATTAATTTAATACCGGGATGACTTTCGCCGGAAATGAAATCCATTATTCTTTCAATGGCTGTGTTAAACAGTTCAGCAACCCACACAAATCCTGTTACCAATACAAGAAAAACAATTTCATTTGGTGACAATTTGCAATAGAGTGCCAGTGCGGCCATGACCACGGTAGCTGCAAGGTGAATCCAGGCGTTTGTTTCATTTCGAAAAAATGAAAAGAGTCCTTCAAAGGCAAACCCAAAACTGGCGACACGAGATTTAATAGAGAATTGTAGTTGTTTCATTTTATTCTGAAGTTTTTTCAGCAATCCATTTCCACCAGAAGAGGGTGCAACTGGCGTACACAAATATTTGATAAAGGTCATCACTTACGGAATGGCCATTTCTGAATACCGCCATGCAAACAGGCACCATAAAACTTATCGCCGCCATCGTGACGAGCATTCCCATAATGTGAACGGGCATATACAACCAGCCCGTCTTTTTAAACCAGGTTTGTTTCATATACAATGATTTTATAAGCAAGAACAATTTTCGCCAAACAAGTATGCAAACAAAATGGCAAGAAGACTAATGCTGAAACCGGCAACCAGTAACGGCAGCCAACGCTTCCTGACCGTTATTTGAAAAAGAAAATGATTTTGTGTGAACTGCATCCTCACACTCAGCAATTGGAATATTGTAAGGATGAATGCCAGTATTGGTCCGAGCACTATCAGTAAGTTAATATTCCATCCCAGTGATTTTTTTATGCCCCAGCTTTCCAGCAATGGCGCAATGGTATCAAAGGGACCATCAATCCCCAATTCATACTTTAGTACCGAAATGACAATAAAATAAGTTGTAGGTAGTGCCAGCAACAGGGAAATAATTGCTATTCCGTTTTGTTTAGTAAGCTGCTTCATAAAAAGTGTTTTTAGTTGTAATTCTTTCAAATTCGATAATCTTACTCCGGCAAATGCTTAATGGTATCAACCCGATTATTCCAAAGGAGCAGTCTATGAGCCTCCAGGGAAGGGGGATTCCCCGATAATGGCCGGCAATGAATGCGAAGGGTACGATGAGAAGGCAGGCGATCATACCGAACTCAATCACCCATTTATTCTTCACCGGGTCTTTCAGCGGACCGATAAATAAAATCGCGAGCATGAAATGTGCAAATGCGAGCCAGTCATATCCATACCCCAGGAAAGGGTATTCCCTGTTCATGGTTACAATACCTGCACATACCCGGTCAATCCAGGCACCGATTGGTGTTTCGGGTAAAAACAAACGTGAAAGAAAAGTAAGTTCCTTTTCAAGAGGGATTGCGGTCAATCCGCTCAGCACAAGGGCGACCATGAAGAAAATGATCCAATGCCTTATTTGTCTCGTTGTTTTATCCATTTTTAAAAGTACTTTGTATTTCAAAGTGTAAGTTCAAAAAAAATTTACCGTACTCCTTTGATCATATTTTCCAGGGCAGCAATGTGATCGGAAAATGCACGCTCGCCATTTTTTGTTACAGAATAAGTGGTATTGGTTTTTCTCCCGATAAAACCTTTGTGGACCTTGATATATCCATTTTCCTCAAGGCTAACCAGGTGCGTGGCAAGGTTTCCATCGGTCACCTCCAGCATTTGTTTCAGGTCGTTGAAGCTGACTTCATCATTGACCACCAGCACACTCATCACGCCCAGCCTGATACGGTTGTCAAATACTTTATTTAATCCTGTTATTGGATTCTTCATACCGGTTAAAAAAATGAATCAATTCATGTCATCCTGGACCTGGCTCGATATGCCCGGCCCTTTTCAGGCAGTCACGTTTTCCCGTTCATACTTCCACCACATTACGACACCGTAAATGATATGTAATAATCCAAAACCGACGGCCCAAAAATATAAACCATATCCGATCCATTGCATATTAATAAGTCCGAGGACTATCTCACAATACCCCAAATATCGAATATCAGTTAACGTGTATTTGCTGGCGTTTACAAGCGCCAGACCATAAAACAACAGGCAGCAGGGCGATATGAAACGCCACTCATTATATTGCAACATTCCCAGGATGAACAGCCCACCAGCCACCAGCGGAATTGTCAAATTCCAAAACAGGCGCCGTGATGTGTGGTTCCATAATGAAAATCCCTGGCGGCTCGATTTTCTCCAGGTAAAATAGAAAGCGGAAAAAAAAGCTGCAGCAAAAACTCCCGCGGCTAAAACAATCAATTGTCCTTTCAGGTTGCCAAATTCGCTGGCCGCAAAAAAGCCCCTGTCATTATACGCGGTGTAGTAATTTTTAAATATAATATATCTCGCAATGGCCGCTCCTGCAATGGCAAATACACCTGCTGCGACCCCGCTTAATCCACTCAGCGAGATAAAACGACTTGACCGCTCCATTAACCTGCGTATATCCCTGACATCCTGCAATGGTTCGGCTGTTTGGTTTTGCTGCATAAAAAGCACTTTGAATTACAAAGTAAATACTTCATTCTCTAATTTCCAAATACATTTCACAAAATCATAAGGTGTAACGGCTAAATTAATGACCTTGAATGGACATGGCGATGTAGCTTTGCTGGCTCATGAATTTCTTAAAACGCTACATCGGATTCCTGTGCCTTTACTCATTGTCTGTATGGATGGAACCGGCGGTGGCCCAGCAGAAAATAATCAGGGGTACAGTCAAGGATTCGCACAGTGAAGAGGCAGTACCGTTTGCATCTGTTTTCTTTAAGAATACTTCTATAGGAAAATTGACGGATTCCGCGGGATTCTTTTCATTTCACATTGATGAATGGCCGGGTGACACCTTAGTCATCACTTGTGTCGGCTATCAGCCCTTTTTATATTTGATTGACAAGACCCGGGATACTCTTCTTGTAAACGTCCAGTTTGAACGCGGAACATTTAATGAAGGCGTAAAGGTTAAGACTAAAGTGAACAAGGGATTGTTGCTCTGGCGAAAAATTGTACAGAATAAGCCACGCAATGATCGTTACCGGTTTGCAAATTTTTCATATGAGCTTTACAATAAGCTGGAGCTTGACATAAAAAATGTCAATATCAGGAAAATCACAAAATTCAAACCACTCCGGCCTGTTGGGGATGTGATAGGTCAACATATTGACAGTTCTGAGGGAGTAACTTACCTGCCATCTTATCTTACGGAAACTATCTCCGACTATTATTATCAAAAGAAACCGCTAAAACGAAGGGAAGTAATAAAAGCCGCAAATACAAATGGCGTTAACAATGAAAGTATTATCAAATTCCTGGGTGGGATGGATCAGAATGTAAATATTTATAACAATTTCATACCTGTTTTCAACAGGCAATTTGTAAGCCCTGCCAGTGATAACGGTGACGGGTATTACAGTTACCGGGTTACGGATACACAGCAGGTAAACGGAAGCAGGTTTTACCACCTCGTGTTTGTCCCCAAACGGAAGGGGACCAATACGTTTGAAGGCGATTGTTGGGTACATGCCGGTTCTTTTGCGATCCAAAAGATGAACCTTCGGCTTGGTAAGGATGCCAACATAAATTTTGTAGAAACGCTTAGCCTGATACAGGAATACCGGTTGCTTGATGACTCTACCTGGTTTCTGTCAAAAGATAAATTTGTGGCAGATCTCTCCCCGGTTGGAAAAGGCAGCCCGGGTTTTATTGGTCGAAAAACTACCACTTACAGAAACGTCCTTGTCAACGACAGTGCAGTGGTAAATGAATTGAACAAAAACAAACTTGTTGAGGAAATCATTACTCAGCCCGGTGCAGCGGATAAGGACAATGAGTATTGGAGTCAAACAAGGCATGAAGAGCTTAAAAACGGAAGCGGGCATAATAAAAATGCTCGACACGCTGACTAATTCGCCCACCTTCCAAAGGATGACCCGGCAAATCAATTTCCTGACGACAGGTTATTTAAATACCGGGAATGTTCAGCTTGGACCATGGTTTTATTGGGTAACGGCCAATACCTGGGAGGGACTTCGGCTACGTTTTGACCTGGGCAGCAATAAAAAATTTGACAAGAAATGGTGGTGGCACTGGTACCTGGCTTATGGATTTAATGATCAGAAGTTTAAAGGAAAGGCCGAGCTGTTTTACCTCCCCAATAAACATCCGCGACGGTATTGGTATGCGTCCTACATCAATGACCTGGATCATGGACAGAATTATTACGGTGTATTATCACAGGATAACTTGTTTGCATTGGCGATCCGCAAACAGGATGTTCCCATTAAATTTATAAAGCTGGAAGAAACACGTTTTGAATTTTTCAATGAACATAACTCAGGATTTTCGGAATTGCCCGCGATTGCCTACAAAAAATACACACCTCTGCAAAACCTTCCCTCAAAAGATTCGTTTCCCACTAAAAATGGCGGCGAAACATTTACTTCCTTTGAAGTGTCTCTACGTCTCAGGTTTGCTTACCTGGAAAAGTTTCTTGAGAACCAATTTTTTCGCCTTAGTTTAGGTAGCCCTTATCCCATTGGCGAATTAACCATTACCCAGGGAATCCCCGGAGTGCTCAAAAGCAGTTATACATATACGAAGATTGCCGCTGACGTATCGGACTTTATTAAAATACCACCGCTGGGAACCATTTCTTATATGGTCTTTGCCGGCAAAACTTTTGGGACAGTACCTTATGTTTTTTTGAATATCGCGCCGGGAAACGAATTGTATTACTACAATAAAAATGCGTTTAACATGATGAACCGGTACGAGTTCATCCAGGACAAATATGTAGGGATTAATTTTGAACACAACATCGGTAATGGGTTGTTTCGATTGTTTCCAAAACTGCGATTCCGCCAGTTCTGGACAGTAAAAACGTTGTGGGGAGGTTTATCGGCGGCCAACAAAGAACTTAACTTTCTTCCGGGAACTACGTTTCAGTCACTGGATGGCGAAACTTATATGGAAATCGGTACCGGGGTGGACAATATCCTGCGAGTGCTGAGAGTGGATTTTATCTGGCGGGTATTGCCGACGAGAGAACTGAACGAGAACACAAAAAAGTTTGGTGTGTTTGGAAGCATACGGGTTAATTTTTAAGTTATCGCCATTACAAGATTTGTTGCCCCTACAAAGTTTTGCTTAACTTCCTGCCTATTTAAATATTACTTAATGTCATCGCATTATATTCTTGCACTCGACCAGGGTACGACCAGCAGCCGCAGCATGCTTTTTGATCATCATGGAAGTGTAATTGGTGTGGCACAAAAAGAATTCAAACAGATATTTCCCCAGCCAGGATGGGTAGAGCATGATGCCGAAGAGATCTGGAGCACACAATATGGTACGATGGCCGAGGCATTGGCCAAGGCAAACCTTACTATGAAGCAAATTGCCGGTATTGGTATTACAAACCAGCGTGAAACAACTGTCGTGTGGGAAAGAAAAACCGGCAGACCTGCTTATAACGCCATTGTATGGCAGGACCGGAGAACAGCGGCTTATTGTGACGAGCTTAAAGCAGCCAACGCCAAAACAATCCAGGAAAAAACGGGCTTGATTGTCGATGCGTACTTTTCAGCAACAAAACTGAAATGGATACTCGACAATGTGAGTGGTGCAAGGAAAAAGGCAGAAAATGGCGAGTTGGCATTTGGCACGATCGACACCTGGCTGACGTGGAAATTGTCGGGAGGAGAACTGCATGTAACCGATGTTTCCAATGCATCCCGGACCATGTTATTCAATATACATAGTTGCAAGTGGGATGATGAGTTATTGGAATTGTTTACTATTCCAAAAAGTCTACTCGCAGAAGTGAAGGGTTCCAGCAAAATATACGGCGTAACGGGCAGTGCCGTTCCCGATTCGCGCATCCCCATAGCAGGTATCGCCGGCGACCAGCAAGCTGCATTATTTGGACAATTATGTACCCAGCCAGGAATGGTCAAGAATACCTATGGCACCGGATGCTTCATGTTGATGAATACCGGAGAGAAAGCAATTCTGTCGAAAAATAACCTGCTAACCACAATAGCGTGGAAGATCGACGATAAAGTGGAATATGCATTGGAAGGAAGTGTTTTTATCGGCGGTGCTGTCGTGCAATGGTTACGGGATGGACTAAAAATTATCCGAAGTTCCGGCGAAGTGGAAAAGCTTGCGCACCAAGTATCGGACACCGACGGAGTTTTTGTAGTACCTGCTTTTGCGGGCCTGGGAGCACCTTACTGGAACCAGTATGCTAAGGGAACTGTATTTGGATTGACAAGGGGTAGCAGCAATGCCCATATTGCCAGGGCTGCTCTTGACAGCATTGCTTACCAAACCTATGATGTGTTGAAATCTATGGAAGCCGATTCAGGTATCAGTATAAAAGAATTGAGGGTTGACGGTGGTGCAACTGTCAACAACCAGCTGATGCAATTTCAAAGCGACATATTGAACTGCAAAGTTGTCCGGCCTACGGTTACGGAGACTACTGCATTGGGTGCTGCCTACCTGGCTGGCCTCGCCGTTAGTTACTGGAAGAATATTGACGAAATTCAGCAGCAGTGGCAGATTGATAAAACTTTTGAGCCGGACATGAAAGAAGACAAAAGAAATTCTTTAATCAAAGGGTGGCAAAGAGCGGTGAAAGCCAGCATTGCGTGGGCAGATAGTTCCAATTCTTAAATATATTTAGTAACAGTTCTTCATTTCATCCTGGTTTACATTGCAAACTCATAAAGTATCGACATTCCTTGAACCGCCAGCATATGATACAACAGTTAAACACCCAGTCAAACTGGGATGTTTGCATCATCGGTGGCGGGGCCACAGGGCTTGGCGCTGCGCTTGACGCGAGTGTACGCGGCTTCAAAACAATTTTATTTGAGCAACATGATTTCGCAAAAGCGACTTCTTCACGAAGTACCAAGCTGGTGCATGGTGGCGTTCGCTATTTGCAGCAGGGGAATATAAAATTGGTGATGGAAGCGCTGAAGGAAAGAGGAGTGCTGATGAAAAATGCTCCTCATTTGGTCCATAATCAAAAATTTGTTGTACCAAACTATAAATGGTGGGAAGGTCCATTTTACGGAATAGGTTTGAAGATTTATGACTGGATGGCCGGCAAGCTCGGATTGGGACCATCCCAGTTTCTTTCAAAAGATGAAACACTGGCCCTTGCACCTACGCTCGATCCTGAAGGGCTGCGGGGAAGTATTGTGTATCACGACGGTCAGTTTGATGATGCACGGCTCGCCTTAAGCATTGCGCAGACTGCGGCAGACCACGATGGAGTTGTGCTTAATTACTTTGCGGTTACAAATTTAATTAAGGCACATAAAAAAATTGCCGGCGTTCGGGTAAAGGACGTGCTGACCGGAAATGAGTATGAAGTAAAAAGCAAAGTCGTCATCAATGCAACCGGTATTTTCACCGATGAAGTGTTGAAAATGGACAATGCGCATCATACCCGTATGATCGCGCATAGCCAGGGAATTCACCTTGTCGTCGACAAGGAATTTCTGCCCGGCGATACGGCCATCATGATTCCCAAAACTGATGATGGCAGGGTGTTGTTTGCAGTGCCCTGGCACAATAAAATTGTCCTGGGAACAACCGATACGCCGGTCAGCAAGCCCAGTTTGGAACCTGTGCCGAAAGCTGATGAAATAGATTTTATACTGACGCATATTGGCCGCTATCTCTCGAAGGACCCGCAATTGAGTGATGTTCGAAGTATGTTCGCCGGGCTTAGGCCTTTGGTTAAAGGAAAAACCAAAAAGACCGCCGCGCTTTCCAGGGATCATTTAATTACAGTATCAGAATCAGGATTAATAACGATCACTGGTGGCAAGTGGACCACCTATCGCGGGATGGCGGAAGATGTGGTTGATATCGCTGTTGAAAAAAATAATTTGCAAGGTAGAAAATCCTCTACGACAGACCTGAGACTACACGGGCACGATCAGCCATGCATTCCTGCAGACTCAATAACAGAACAAGATATTGGCAAAGCGGTAACTGATGAAATGTGCGTTACTCCTGAAGATTATTTGTCGCGCCGTACAAGGCATTTATTGCTTGACGCAAGATCCGCTATAGCTGCGGCGCCCTTTGTGACAAAAATAATGGCTGCGAAAATGAATAAGGATGACCTGTGGATTAAACAGCAGACAGACGATTTTATTAATCTTGCTAAAAACTACATTCCGACGATAAATACGAATGTGGCAAAACACGCATCAAATATCAAACATTAAATTGTAACTCTTATGTCTCCATTTTTAGGCGAATTCATTGGAACGGCTTTTCTCATTGTACTGGGTGATGGCGTAGTGGCTAATGTTGTACTCAACAAAACCAAAGGCCACAATAGTGGGTGGATTGTTATTGCTTTTGGATGGGCCATGGCTGTATTTATAGGGGTTTATGCATCCACCAAATTAGGAGGCAGCGGACATCTGAACCCGGCCGTAACCATAGCGGCAATTGCATTTGACAATTTTGATTCTTCATTGCTCCTGACCTACCTCATCGCTCAATTTGCCGGGGCCATTACCGGGGCTGTTGTTGTTTGGTTGGCTTATAAACAACATTTTGACACCACCGAAGATGCTAATCTAAAATTGGCTGTCTTTTGTACTGCCCCAAACATCCGGAATGCCGGTTACAATTTAGTCACGGAAATCATTGGCACCTTTGTATTGGTTTTTGGAGCAATGGCGATGTCTCAGCCTGCAACACCGTTTATTACAATCGATGCGCTACCAGTCGGCCTCCTTGTGCTTGGAATAGGCTTATCACTGGGCGGACCGACGGGTTATGCTATCAACCCCGCAAGAGATCTGGGTCCCCGAATTGCTCATTTTCTTTTACCAATTAGTGGAAAGCGGGACAGTGACTGGAATTACGCGTGGATTCCTGTCATCGGACCAATAGCAGGAGGTTTACTGGCCGCATTTATTATTAAACTGATATAACATGAAAAGAAAAATTTTACTTGGATTTGTCATGGTCGTCTTGTCAGCTGCACTTTATGCCCAGGATGCTGAAAAAAAATTGAAGGAAAAAGGAATTGTCTTAACGCCTCCCGCGAGCCCGGTGGCAAATTATGTAGATGCAGTGCGCGTCGGTAATTTGCTTTATTTATCAGGAAGGGGGCCGCAAAAACCCGACGGAGCCTTTATAACTGGAAAGCTTGGGAAGGATTTTACGATTGAACAGGGTTATGAAGCTGCCCGGTTAGTTGCCATGAACCATCTCGCGGTTTTAAAGAAAGAACTTGGCTCACTAAACAAGGTGAAACGGATTGTAAAAGTGCTCGGTATGGTAAACTGTACCGACGATTTCAAAGACCAGCCAAAAGTTGTCAATGGATACTCAGACCTGATGGTTGAAATTTTCGGCGAAAAAGGAAAGCATGCGAGGTCAGCAGTTGGGATGGCTGCATTACCATTCGGGATACCAGTAGAGGTTGAAGCAATCTATGAAATATCGAAATAAAGACGGCTGCCTATGAGGCAGCCGGACCGCAATCAGCAATACTTTTACTGTTAGATTGCCAAAAGTATGTAAATCACCAGGCTGATGGCCGCGCCAATCCATGCCCATTTTACACGACTTGCCTTAAGTTCATCATCAATAAGGTAAGCAATTAACACACCGATTACACTAAGAAAGAAACCCAATGCAAAGCCTCCCAAATGAAACCCCGAAGTCACGTCGGCTTTCCTGGTTGCCTTGACGAATATTTTGCTGTCGATTGTTCCATCGGGATTGATATTCCTTTTTAATTGCCTTTGTGCCGCTTTAAACATCATCCGGTCTGCAAAGCTCATTTTCCTGCCACTGATTTTTTGTACATCTTTTACTTTGATAAGTGAAAGGTCAAGCAAAGAAATCACGTGGCCGGAATTGCCAATCGGCACATACACCTCACTGGCTTTTACAGAAGATTTTCTTGCGGCGTTATTTGTAGCAAAGCCGGCTGTAAGAAGAAGAACAGCGGCAGATAACAGTAGAACTTTTTTCATATAGAGGAGTTTTAATGTTGACGCAGAGGAATTAGGGTAGAAAGGAACTTCCAAGTCCGAAACATTACATACACTGCAAAAGTTTTCCGGCAATTTAGATGCCAGTCAAAATCGCCATACAGCATTTTTCAATTTGAGCGTCGCTTATAGTCAAAGGTGGAGAAATGCGAAGACTTTCCGGGCTGAAAAGAAACCAGTCGGTCAATACACCCCCATCAATACAGGCAGTAATTACTTTACTGTTGGTTTCAACCGAGTCAAACTCTACTGCAAGCCAGAGGCCAAATGAACGGACATTCTTTATCTTACTATAACCAAGTAATGATTTAAACAATGCTTCCTTCTGAACAACATCGTCCATGAGGGCGTCGTGCAGCAATACATTCATGGCCGCCATACCGGCTGCACAACTAAGCGGGTGACCGCCAAAGGTGGTTATGTGACCCAAAACAGGACTGTTGGTAAACGCTCCCATCAATTCTCTATCCGCGATAAAAGCTCCCAGTGGCAGGCCGCCGCCCAATGCTTTTCCCAATACGAGAATATCAGGCACAAACCCGAAATGTTCAAATCCCCACAACTTACCGGTGCGTCCGAAACCAGCCTGCACTTCATCCAATATAAGTAGTGCGCCCGTCTCTGTACATTTTTTTCGCAGTTCCTGTATCCATGAAATGGATGGGGCAATAATTCCCGCTTCGGCCTGCACGGTTTCTACAACAACGCATGCCGTTTGGCCGGTGATTACCGCCAATGCTTCAAAAGACCCATAGTCTTCATGCAGGATGCCGGGTAATAGAGGCCGAAAAGCGTTTCGCCAATATTCACTTCCCATTATACTCAACGCGCCCTGTGTGGAACCGTGATAGGACTTATTAAATGCAATGACCCTGCTGCGACCGGTAACTCTTTTTGCCAGCTTCATCGCACCTTCAATAGCTTCGGCACCGGAGTTAGTAAAATAAACTGAGTTTAACGAGTGAGGCAGATGATCTGTCAACAGTTTGGCATATTGTACCTGTGGTGTTTCAACAAACTCCCCATAAACCATAATGTGCAGGTAAGCGTCCATCTGCTTATTAATGGCCTCGATCACTTTGGGATGGCGATGGCCCACATTGGCAACATTGATGCCGCCTACCAGGTCAATGTAGTTTTTGCCATGCACATCAGACAAAATGGTTCCCTCTGCTTTTACAATTTCAAGTGCAAGAGGAGTCGTTGAAGTTTGTGCTACGTGGCGAAGAAAGAGTTCCCTTTGAGTCAAAAAATTTTATTTCAGGCAAAGGACGCAAAGAATAAGCAGGCAGGCAAAGAATTTATCTAATTTGCAAAGTGAATTCAATGCATGTTTCCCTTTAATCGACCGCATGAATAAATATGTGCGCTGGCTGACGCGTCAAACTTAACCAAACAATAAAATTGTATTTATGCCTGTAATACTTCCGGTAAAAGATAAGTATCCGCAATTTGGAAATGAATGTTTCATAGCTCCCAATGCCACGATAGTAGGAGACGTAACGATGGGCAATGAATGCAGCATCTGGTTTAACGCCGTAATCAGGGGCGACGTGAATTTTATTAAAATGGGGGACAGGGTAAACGTTCAGGACGGCGCATGCATCCACTGCACATTTCAAAAATATGGAACAACTATTGGCAATAATGTATCGATAGGTCATAATGCTATTGTTCATGGGTGCACCGTACATGATAACGTGCTCATAGGGATGGGTGCAATCATAATGGATAACTCTGTGGTGAAAAGCAATACGATCATTGCCGCAGGAGCCGTCGTTCTGGAAAACACTGTCTGCGAAGCCGGGAGCATTTATGCGGGTGTTCCCGCAAAGAAAATCAAGGCCATTCCGCAGGAACTGATTAGCGGGGAAATCGACCGGATTGCCGGCAATTATGTTCAATATGCCGGCTGGTTCAAGGAGAAAACTGAATTTTAGACGATCGAATTATACTAACGAATGCACGTAATTGAAGTTCAAAACTTAATGATGATCCCTTCCCGGCCGTAGTTATACTATAGTAAAAGCAATGAATATTATTTAATTTCGTAAGACTATGAAGATGTCAGATATGAAAAACTTCCTGTTAATATTAGTGTTGGTTGGTTGCATACCGCTATTTACTTCCTGCAATATGTTTAAACCAAAGTATGGATGTCCTACTAACGGTAAAAACATCGGAGCAGAAAAACTGGCCAGCGGCGATCCGGAAGCAGAAAAAGCTGCCCGGAAAGCAAAAAAATTCAGAAGTTAACGGGTAGATCAGGCAGCCTTTTAATCCGTATCCAAGTCTTATAGTAAACCATTAAACCCTAAAAAATTTACTATGAGTCTTTCTCTTCGCACTTCGCTTGGCTGCACGGAGGCTGTACTTGCAGAAAATGCCAGCTTAAACCTCTTCTATCAATTTGCGGGAATTATTAATGAAGATCTCCGGATTAAGTTCCTGAATAAGGAAGACGAATTTGACGCCATCAACTGGGACTTTAAGTACAAAGGGCACCAGCTCACATTGCGTTACGATATTTACAATGGTATTTCTGTTTACCCCACAAAGATCAACGCTGCTATGCCCAAAGACAACCAGGCAGTAGTTGAACTGGCGAATATCCTCGACGGCAAAATATTCCGGGGACCAATGAGAAATATTGCCTAGTTGTCCCTCCACGACGCCGAATTCACCACTCCCTGGTATCACTGCTATACCAATACCATCTCACAAACAATTCTCAGACATCAGAACGGCCCAAAATGCTTCAACGGCCAAAATAGCCCGCTCAGTATTGTTTATCTTCTATTGACTCTAAAATACTGACATAGCTGACGTACCGGTCTACATGGATCGCTCCATTTGCCACTGCCTCCTTAATAGCGCAACCCGGTTCGTTTACGTGCAAACAGTCGTTAAACTGACAGCCGGCAAGTTTATCACGCATTTCAGGAAAATAATGCGAAACCTCCTGTTTGGCAATATCCACCAGTCCAAATTCCCTCATACCGGGAGTATCGATTATTCTTCCGCCCAATGGAAGATCAAACATTTCGGCAAATGTAGTGGTATGCTGTCCTTTGCCGCTCCATCCGCTAATTTCTTGTGTCTTCAATTTTATGTCCGGAAAGATGAGGTTAAGTAATGTTGACTTTCCAACTCCGCTATGCCCACTGATGAGCGTCGTCTTTTCTTTTAGTTCCAACTGGAGTTCAGCCATACCCTTGTTATCCTTTGCACTGGTTAAAAAAACTTTGTATCCTGCTGCTTCATACATTTGTCGCATTTCCTCAAACTTCTCCTGGTCCTTTTTCTTTAAAAGATCAGCTTTGTTGAAAACTATGATTGCCGGCACATGGAACATTTCCGACGCAACAAGAAATCTGTCAATAAACCCCTGCGAGGTACGGGGTTCTTTCAGCGTGGCAACCAGGATCGACTGGTCAAGATTAGACGCCACAATGTGGTGCTGGTGCTTTATACGAGGTGATCTGCGGTTGATATAATTTGTACGCGAAAGTATCGTCGTAATGATGGCTGTGTTTTCCGTTTCATCTTCCACATCAATCTCTACCTTGTCTCCCACAGCCACAGGGTTGGTGCTGGTAATATCGTCTAATTTGAATACGCCCTTTATGCGGGCATTATGCCATTTTCCTGATGCGTCTTTGACGGTATACCAAATTCCTGTTGATTTGTAAACAAGCGCTTCCATTGGAGTGCGAATTTCATGAATAAAACAGTAATTAGTTTTTATAGCAGTAAAAAGCCGAAGACAAATTGCCGATGTGAATCACGGAAACCTTTTCAGTACTGTAAATCTTAAGACAATTTCGAGGAAAAGCAGGGCGAGTGCCGATAGCACAAACGGTAAAAACAATTCAAGGTGACGCTTGTAGGAGGTGACTTCAACTTTGGATCTTTCCATCTGATCAATCTGCCGGTAAATATGCTGCAGGCCTTCTTTGTCCTTGGCGCGGAAATATTTCCCACCTGTTTCATTAGCTATGCGCTGCAATAGACCCTCGTCGATAAAATCTATCGCCGGATTTTTTGGCGTCGGCTTATTACCGCTTATTTCAACAATAGTAGAAGCCTTTGCTCCCATGCCTATTGAATAGACTTTTACCCCCTTTGCCTTTGCAATTTCAAGGGCGGTCAACGGGTCGATCAATCTTGTATCAGGGGCATCTTCCTTGCCATCCGTCAGCAATATAATCACCTTACTTTTAGCCGTACTTTTCGATAGCCGGTCAACTGCGGTCGCCAGTCCCTCCCCGATAACAGTGCCATCTTTTAAATAACGCCTGCTTTCGAGCGACTGTATTTGCGATACCAGCGTATTCCGATCGGTAGTAAGTGGAACTTGCGAAAAACTTTCACCTGAAAAAATGACTAGTCCAATCCTGTCGACGGGCCGGCTGAGAACAAAGTCAGTGGCGACGTCCTTGGCAACGTCCATGCGTGAAGGCAAAATATCGCGTGATCCCATACTGCCACTGACGTCGATGCAAAGTATTATGTCAATACCTTCACCCTGCGTCTGCGTTTGATCATTTCTTTTTTGCGGACGGGCCACGGCGACTATCAGCGCAACAACGGCTAACATCCGTAAAATAAATGGCAAATGGCGGAAATAATTTTTTGCCGTCTTTACTTTAAACGCTCCGACTGCAGAAACTTTCATGACGGGTTGTTTCCGGTCGTATCTTTTTACATACCACCATATCAAAATCGGAACCAGTCCCAAAAGCATGAAATTTTCGGGGTAGGCAAAGTCAATATTTTTGATCCAGTCGTACAACATAATTATTGATGCTCTATTTGCTGAATCGTTCCTACAATTATATCAAAAACGTATTTATCATTGTCAGGAGAAGGGACATACTTGGCAAATTTGACAAAATCACTCAACATCAATCCCTGCTCCAGTTGATCGAACTGATCTTTCGGCATATTCAGGCTGCGCAATTGGGCAACAAGGTCATGCGTAGTGTTTTGCAAGGAATGAATGCCTTTTTTTTCAAAGACATATACTCTGAAAATGTCAGTCAATCTTGAATAGTATTGCTTCGCGTCAACTTTTTCCACCTGCAATTTCCTAAGTTGTTCCATGGCTTCCTTAAACGGATCCGGCGGAGGTTGTACGATCTCTGCTGCTGGTTTCTTTTTCCTTTTAAATATCAAAAACAAAATCAGCAACAATGCTACGGCGCCGGCCACAATGTACCACCACTTAATTTGGGCATTCTTCTCTTGCGGATTTACCTCTATGATTTCTTTTATGTCGTGATAGGGCTGCTCGGGATTAAACGGCGAAAAGCCAACGTCGACAGCGATAGAGTCAGTTGCCAGGTTTTCGCCAAGGGACATCGAAGGAATCACCCAATGCCCCGAATCAAAACTGGTAATCTCCATCACTTGTGTCAGAACCGTGCCACTGCCCGTATTGACGGTATCGATTTTTTGCCTGTTTAGAAATTCGAAATGAGGAATTGAATCCAGCTGAAAAAAACGGATCGGCTCGTGCTCCGGAACATCTGTTTCAAGTGTTAACCTAATAGGTTCACCAATCAGGATCTGGGTTCTGTTTACTGTTGCCTTAACGACGGTCTTAATTTGCGCTGCGACGCGAAATGATAAAAATGAAGCGACCGTGACTAAGATAGTGGTATTAAAAAAAGCATTCCTCATTTGGTTAATCCGGTGGCTACGGATGGGTGGCGGTTTATTTGTTGCGGCTGATAAAGAATCGCTGCAGGATTTTTACATAGTCCTCATCAGTCCGCACGTGCAGCAGGTCGCAACCCGCTTTCTTAAATGTTTGAGTGCTGTATTCAGTTATGTTGAAAAACTCCTGGTAATAACTTTCCCTTACAAATTCACTGCTGCTGTCTACCCATTTCATTTCTCCTGATTCAGCGTCCTTTACCTGTAATAAGCCTGCATTGGGCAACTGCATGTCCATCCTGTCGTAGATCTTAATCCCAATTATATCGTGTTTCTTTCCCGCAATTCTTAAAGCGTCTTCGTAGTCAGCGTCCAGAAAATCGCTGAGAATAAAAGCGATACTTTTCTGCTTTGTTGAATTATTAAAATACCTCAGGGCGCTGCTCACTTTTGTGCTTTTACCCTTTGGTTCTTTACTCAAAAGCTCCCTGACAATATACAGGGCATGCTGGCGACTTTTTTTGGGAGGTATGTATGCTTCCACTCTATCGCTGTAAAAAATTACTCCCACTTTATCTGAGTTATTAACTGCGGAGAAACTTAACACGGCACCTATTTCAGTAATGATATCTCTTTTTCGTGCATAGGTCGTTCCGAATAAAGAACTCGCGCTAATATCGATGAGCAACATTACAGTTAATTCCCGTTCCTCTTCAAAAATCTTACTGAAAGGATGGCCAAACCTGGCAGAAACATTCCAGTCGATAAATCGTATATCATCTCCCGCCGCGTATTCCCTCACTTCTTTAAAAGACATTCCCTTTCCTTTAAATGCGCTGTGGTATTCGCCGGTAAATAAATCACTGGCCAGCTTTTTACTTTTAATCTCAAGCTGCCTTACTTTTTTTAATATTTCTCCTGTTGTTAACACGCTCAAAATTTAAACTATTTCCAACTCCAACTCTTGCATTACTCATTGCTTGCTTCGCCCCGCTCGCATGACAGCGCATTGCCTGGACATTGCCCGTTCACCTCGCTCTACGGCACATTCACCTTTTTTAGAATCTCTTCGATCACATCCTCTACTTTCACGCTTTCTGCCTCGGCCTCATAAGTAAGACCTATGCGGTGACGTAAAACATCATTGCAGATGCTTCTTACGTCTTCCGGAATGACAAATCCCCGCTTATTCAAAAACGCCTGGGCCTTGGCTGCCAGCGCCAGGTTGATACTTCCCCGCGGAGAAGCTCCATAAGAAATCAGCGGTTTTATTTTTTCCAACTGGTATTTTTCAGGAACACGGGTTGCAAACACTATGTCGAGGATATACTGCTCTATTTTTTCATCCATGTAAATATGACGGGTAAGTTCCTTTGCATTTAACACTTCCTGAACCGAAACAACCTGTTTTATTGTAGGTGTTGAAAGATTCTGGGTGTTTTGACGAAGGATCTGTTGCTCTTCGTGCATTTTAGGATAACCCACCACTACCTTCATGATGAACCGATCCACCTGGGCTTCAGGAAGCACGTAGGTTCCTTCCTGCTCCAGGGGATTTTGAGTAGCCAGGACCAAAAATGGTTGTTCCAATTTATATGTGGAGTCGCCTATGGTGACCTGCCTTTCCTGCATGGCCTCAAGCAATGCAGATTGAACTTTGGCGGGTGCCCTGTTGATCTCGTCTGCCAGGATAAAGTTGGCAAAGATGGGTCCCTTGCGAACTACAAACTCGTTTCTTTGCTGGTTGTAAATCAGGGTCCCAATGACATCCGCCGGGAGCAGGTCCGGCGTAAATTGTATCCGGCTGAAATTCGCATGAATTGCCTGGGCAAGTGTTTTTATCGTCAGGGTCTTTGCAAGTCCCGGCACACCTTCCAATAGCACGTGACCGTTGCTCAAAAGCCCTATCAGGAGCCTATCAAGCATGTGGGTTTGACCCACGATTACGTGGCTCACTTCTTCTCTTAACTTATCGGTAAATTGGCCGGCATGGCTGATGCGATCATTGAGTTGGCGGATATCCTCGGCGGTTTTATACATTGGCTTGATTTATGGTGTCACAAAATAACGAACTTGTTGGAAGCAAATTATTTGCCGATATCATAAAGGGAGGGAAATACTTGAGTTTTTTCAGGTATTTCTACCTTTTATTACAAAAAACCGGGCGTTATTTTTACATCGATAATCCTTTACTATGCAAAAGAAACATTTTCTGTACGTGATTATTGTGTGTGGTCTGATGGTTGCGAATATCAGGTGCAGTAAAGATGATGATAATAACTCTGCGCCGAAAACAAAGACCGAATTACTGACCAACGGCACCTGGCAATTTAGCGACGCTAAAGTCGGTGGCCAATCTGTAGCCGCGTTCATTGAGACCTGTCAAAAAGATAATATCCTGACTTTTTTGGCGGCGGGTACGGGCACTGCCGACGAAGGAGCTACCAAATGTGATCCGGGCGATCCAGATTCTGCTCCGTTTAACTGGGCATTTCAAACGAACGAAACCGTATTGTTTGTGTCTACTCCATTTTTTACCGGTGGGAGCAGCACGTTTACTATTGTAAGCCTGACCGAGTCCCAACTGGTGCTGTCACAAACGATCAGCTTGACGGGTGCGCCACCGCAAACTGCCGAAATAACCTTCGTCCACTAGTCATCAAGAAAGGTATTTGCCCACTATAGGAACCCGTCTTCCTATACCAAATGCTTTGCAACTGATCCTGATGATGGGACAAAACTGGTTGCGTTTATACTCATTTGTATTAACCAATTTCAGTACTCTCGTCACTAATGCCGGTTTAAAGCCTTTGCCGATAATTTCCTTTGGGCCGTTACGTAATTCAATGTACTCATACAAAACCCTGTCCAAAGTGTCGTATTCGGGCAAGCTATCACTGTCCTTTTGACCAGGCCTTAGCTCAGCCGACGGCGGTTTCATGATGATGTTATGCGGGATAACCTCTTTTTCACGGTTAATATATTTCGCCAGCGCAAACACCTGTACTTTGTATACATCCCCCAACACGCCAAGTCCCCCCGCCATATCCCCGTACAATGTTCCGTATCCCGTTGCCAGTTCGCTTTTGTTGGATGTGTTTAATAATATATAGCCAAACTTATTTGCTATTGCCATCAGGAGATTACCCCTAATGCGGCTCTGTATATTTTCTTCAGCCACGCTAAATGGAAGATTCCTGAAGACTGGTTTAAGTTCTTCCATGAAAGATTCATAAATATCTTTTATTGGCAGTATATCGAATGGATTATCCAGGTTGCGGCACAGTTGCTCCGCATCAGTGACTGAGTGCGAAGTTGAATACTGCGAAGGCATGAGGACGGCCCTCAAATTTTCATTTCCTAGAGCGGCCACTCCCAGAGCCTGCGTGACTGCACTATCAATGCCACCCGAAGAACCTAAAATAGCTTTCGAAAATCCCATTTTCGAAAAGTAATCCCGGATACCCAATACCAGGGCATGATATATTTCACCGATGTTCTTTTCATTCGTTAAGTATGTGACCGTATCCTCACCCACTCCAACGTCAGTGGCCGAGAAATAAACAGTATCATCCACGACGTTTCTTTCGGACTTCGTTAAGTTCTTCTTCCTGACAGAAGTTCCTGCAAACTGCTCCTGTGCCATAGTTACATTCTCTCCTTCCCCATTTGATAGGAGTAAGCTGTCGAGGTCAAAAACCTGGTAATCTTCCTCAAAGTATTTCATCTCATGCACCTTAGTACCCTCGCCATCATATACCAGGCTACCGCCATCAAAAACAATTTCGGTTTGTGACCCAACAGTATTGCAATACAGCATGGGTAACTTGTATTTCAGTGTATGAGCTTTAACGATGCTATTGCGTACAATATCCTGCGCGTAGTTGTAAGGGGAGGCAGAAAGATTGATCATTACATCCGGCTCCTGTAATATCAATTTCTCCATTGGCGTAACCCGGTACAGGGGATTATCTCCCATATTCCAGATATCCTCACAAATTGTTACCGCCAGTTTTTTCCCTTTAAATTCTAAAACCTGCCAATCAAAAGCAGGTTCAAAATAGCGATACTCATCAAATACATCATAGTTCGGCAAAAGGGTTTTGTGAATCTCTGCCTTTATTTCGTTTTCATACAAAAGAAAAACAGCATTAAACAGGTCCTTTCCCTCTCGTAGAAGATTACGGGCTGGGCCCCCGATCAATACGCCGATCGTATCAGCGTGCTCCCTGATAGCATCAACGGTAGCGTATGATTTATTAATGAAGTCATTAAACTCCAAAAAATCCCTCGGTGGATAGCCGCAGACACATAGCTCCGAAAATACTACCAGGTCTGCACCTTGTGCCCTGGCCCATCTGATGCCATCGATAATCTTTTGTGCATTCTGCTCAAAATTGCCTATATGATAATTTTGTTGCGCCAGAGCGATTTTCATGATGCAAATTTAGATTGGTTATCGAAAGGAATAAAAAATAAGACTGCTTATGCGGATTGTAATCAAATCCGAAATTTGGCAAACCTTTCAAAAAAATGTTGGACGCTATATCTTCGCGTGCAACATTTAACCTGCTATGTCGTTAACAATGGCTATGAAAAAACCGGTGTTTCTCCTGTTGATAGTCTCCGGGCTTATTTCGTGTAGTAACAAAGATGGCGGTCCCGATGTTTCCGGCATAAAAGTTACACTGGTTGTTAGCAGGTTTGATGAAGCTTTTTTTGGCATGGATACGACCAATATTGATAAAAGTATCCAGGTCCTTAACAGGAACTATCCCCAATTTCTTCAGCCTTTTTTACAGACCATTGTCGGGGTAAACGATGCTGCCGGTATTAAAACTTTTTTTCGATTGCACAAAACGATTTTTGATTCCGCACAAAAAAAGTATAAAAATTTCGAGCCTGTTAAAAAAGATCTCGAAAATGCGTTCAGGCATGTGAAATTTTATTTTCCTTCTTACAAATTACCGACTCAAATTATTCCTATAGTGGGTCCCATGAATTCAATTGATGATATGGCCAAAATGACCAACGGCGATTATAATCCTGATTTTGTCGGTCCCGATTTCCTCGGCATCAGCCTGCAATTTTACCTGGGAAAGGATTTCCCGTTTTATAATGCGGATTATTTCATCAACAATGTGGCGCCGCTCTATCGAAGTCGCCGCTTTGACAGCGAATATATTACCGCTGATGCTATGAAAGTTATTTCAGATGATCTGTTTCCGGATAAGAGCAATACAATGTCGCTCATTGACCAGATGATAGAAAAAGGAAAACGGTGGTGGCTCATCGATAAATTTTTGCCGGATACTCCCGATTCCGTTAAAACCGGGTACACACAAAAACAACTTCAATGGTGCGAAGAAAATGAAGGATTGATATGGAGTTACATAATTAAGAACGAGGATCTGCATACCATAAATCCTGTTACCATTCAAACATATATTGGTGAAGCACCATTTACCCAGGGATTTTCACAGGAATATTCGCCGGGCAACATAGGCTCATGGATTGGTTGGCAAATAGTGAAAAGATTTGCAACAAATAATGCTGCTTTAACCCCGGCCGAGCTCATGGCCGCTCCCGCCAAACAAATACTTGAAGAAGCAAAATACAAACCTAAATAAGCCGAAATTTAAGTATCCAGGCAGTTAAGCACTATTAAAATTGTACCGCCATTAATTAATTTCTGATTTTTAAGAAACCCGCTACCGTATGCAGGTTCGAAATGTAGTGTGAAAGAGGATTATCAAAAGGGTAATTGGAAAATAATGCCAGGTAAATTTTAATTGTTTTTCATTGGGACGATCATTTCAAAAGCTGGGATATCCACCTGGAACATTTGTTTACTGTTAAGATTTTCCATCTGGTAGCTTCCCTTCATTTTTCCCATTTCCGTACGAAGGTTGCACCCGCTGACGTATTGGTAACTTTCTCCGGGCTGAATGGTGGGTTGTACACCCACAACACCTTCTCCTTCCACTTCCCGGTTACTCCCATTACTATCAAAAATCTGCCAGTTGCGGCGGTGCAATTTCACCGGAAAACTGTTGTGGTTTTCCAGCGTAATTCTGTATGCAAACATGAATTCTGACTGAATAGGGTTGCTGTAATCGGGCTGATAAAACGTTTCGACACTAACCTGGACACCTTCGGAGATGATACTATTCATAACAATCCGTTTACGTAAAAATAAACAAAAAGACTGACGAAGTTAATTATTATGGTTTTATGTTCCGGGTGTACATTTGAATCGTTTAAACGAACTTTTTAATATTTTCTTATGAAGATAGCTGTTGCTCAGGGAGATGGCATTGGTCCTGAAATAATGAACGCTGTGCTGCACATTTTTAAAGCTAATAAAGTTCCCCTCGAATATGAGTTTGTAGAAATGGGTAAGTGGGTTTTTGATAAAGGTTTTTCCAACGGTATGACGCCCGGGGCAAAACGCACTATTGAAGATCTTGGCATTTTGTTTAAAGGCCCGATGGAAACACCAAAAGGAAAAGGTGTTAAAAGCGTGAACGTAACAGCACGTAAGACGTGGAACACCTATGCTAATAAAAGAGTGTTTCAAACCCTGCACGGTGTAGATACTGTCTTTAGCAAAGGCGGGATAGCGATTGATATTACAGTAGTCAGGGAAAATATTGAAGATACTTACGGTGGCATTGAACATATGCTCACTCACGATGTGGCATTGAGCCGGCGTTTCATCACACGTCCCGGTAGCCTGCAGGTCATAAAGTATGCGTTTGAAATGGCGAAACAGAAAAATGCTAAACGCATAACATGCGGGCACAAGGCCAACATCATGAAAATCACTGACGGATTGTTCCTGGAATGTTTTTATGAAGTAGCTAAAGATTACCCGGAATTAAAAGCTGATGACGTGATTGTGGATGACCTTTGCATGAAATTGGTAACCCGACCTGATACTTTTGACGTTGTTGTTTTGACCAACCTGCAGGGTGATATCGTATCGGATCTTTGCGCCGGATTGGTAGGCGGGCTCGGCTTTGCACCGTCGGCAAATATCGGCGACCATATTTGCATTTTTGAAGCTGTACATGGAACGGCACCCGATATTGCGGGAAAAAATATTGCAAATCCTACGGCACTATTGTTAAGCGGCATTGCTATGCTGCGCCATCTTGGCTATATGAAAAATGCTGCCGAAATCGAAAATGCATTGTTATTTACTTTGGAACAAGGCGTACGCACCGGTGATTTTGGAGATAAGAATAAAGCGCCGTTAAATACGACGGAATTTGCTGACGTTATAATCGGCAATTTCGGGAAGGCGCCGCGGTTGAATGCAAAAGAACTTCTCCCAAACAAACCTGCATTACAAACAGTTTTTAAATTGGAAAAAAATCCTATGCTGGTATCCCACGAAATGGAGCAGGAAATAATATCAGGAGTGGACATGTTTATAGAAAGTGATGAGCAGCCGGAAATTATTGCCCGTAAATGCCAGAGGCACGGCGGCGTAAAATTTAATATTGTCAATGTAAGTAACAGGGGTACCCAGGTATGGCCCACCGGATCGGTATTTACCAACCTTGTTAATCAATACAATGTTCGGTTTGAAAGCATTGACGGATCTCCTTTAAACCAACAGGACATTATTGGACTCTATGTAAGTCTTAGCGGCGATTTTAAAATATGCTCGCTGGAGTTGTTGAATATGTGGGGACAGAAAAAAGCGTATAGTTTATCTCAAGGTCAGTAGCAGTTTAAAATTCCAAGATCCAAGAAACAAAATCCAAATAAATTAGAAATTCCAAAATCCGAAATTCGAAAGAGGCTTCGGGGATTGATTCAGGAATTTTATTTTCTACTGTGGATTTTATTTGGTTCCTGTGATTTGGGTCTTGTTCTTTAATTAAAACAAATGCCTAAAGAATTCTATCATTATTCCAATGATGAAATAACTGTCGTGTGGAAGCCTGACGTCTGCATGCATTCTAAAATGTGCTGGAAAGGTTTGATTGAGGTTTTCAATCCAAAAGCCAGGCCCTGGATAAACATGGACAATGCGTCTACGGAAAAGATTGTTGAGCAGGTAAAGAAATGTCCCAGTGGCGCATTAAGTTTTTTTCCAAATACTGAACAAGATGAGAGTGATCAAAAGTCCCAATAGGTAGTTGGGAATTGAATGCAAACTTCAGAAGTAAAATTTCAGTTAAGCAATTTGAAGAATTTAGCAGTGCCTGCGACGATTAGCATTACACCCAAAATCAAAATAATCACCGGCCATTTCAGGGACTGTCCATCTTCATAGACCTTTTTGAAAAACAGAATTACACCCGAACAGCAAAATAAAATTCCAATACCACAAAGCACCCAGGAGTTGTTCATTTTTTTGCCGTCTATTCCTTTTTCGTCAATAGAAAAAATGCTGCTATATTTTTTTACTTTTCGAATATCCATTCTTTAAAAGCCATTGAAGAACTTTTTCCCTGTGATCACCCTGTACAATGATCTCACTATTTTTTGCCGAACCTCCGGTGCCGCAAAATGCCTTTAGCTTTTTTCCTAGTTCCTCCAGGTCTTGTTCCTGTCCAGCAAAACCTTCGATTAAAGTAACGGCTTTACCGGCCCGGTGCTTTGTATCCAACCGGATTTTCAGCCGTTGTTCCGCCGCAGGTAAAGTATCCCGGTTTTCAGGTCCATGCTCGAAATTGAAATCAGGATTAGTGCTGTAAACAAATCCCCTGCTGTCTGGCCTAATTTTTTTTGTCATAGTGTGTGACTAAACTAGTTAATTCAGTTAGCAATAATCCTGGCTTTCAAACTCAAATCCAGGCTACGGGCCTGGTGAATTAAGGCTCCCACGCTAATGTAGTCGACGCCGGTTTTAGCATACTCTTCAATATTGTCGAGGGTTACACCACCGCTCGCTTCCGTTTCAAAATCTTCTTTTATTATTTCCAGCGCCTGTACGATTTGAGGCGGCGAAAAATTGTCGAGCATAATGCGAAAGACTTTTCCTTTTCCGGTTGCCATCACTTTTTTTACGTCTTCAATGTTTCTGGCCTCTATTTCTATCTTTAGTTGCTTTTTGTTTGCCTGTACGTATTGATATGCACTGCTGATCGCCTTTTCAATACCTCCGCAATAGTCAATATGATTGTCCTTTAGCATTATCATGTCAAATAAACCAAAACGATGGTTGAATCCTCCGCCTATGCGTACCGCATTTTTTTCGAGGAGCCTGAAATTGGGCGTTGTTTTACGGGTATCCAATAACCTCGTCTTATAACCCTTAATCTTCTCGGCGTATGAATGGGTTAATGTAGCTATTCCGCTCATTCGCTGCATACAGTTCAACACAAGTCTTTCACACATTAAAATGGTACGCACAGAAGCGTTCACTTCGAAGGCTTTTTCACCGGGTACCATTTGGTCACCATCCTTTTTAAAAGGCTCAAATAAAATTCCCGGCTCTTTATATCCAAAGATTTTCCTGGCCACTTCAACTCCGGCCAGTATGCCATTGTCTTTTATTTTCAGGACTGCCGTACCCCTTGCATTTGCGGGGATGCATGATAGCGTCGAATGATCCCCGTCACCCACATCTTCGCGAAGTGCTTCATCTACCATGTGGAATAAGGCGGAATCGAAATTCATGTTTCAAAAATAAGAAAGCCTCCCCGATAGCGGAGAGGCGTACACTTTATTTCATTCATAAACAATTATTCAATAGATTGGAACCGGATCTCCTTTAGCACCTCTTTGTTTCCTTTCATTTTCATAAATACATGGGCCCTGAAATTTCCTGATTTTGTCAGCAATGTTCCAATACAATAGTGTCCCCCGGGTGAATCCCCTTTATGCTTGAGCTCAAAATTTTTGACCCCATTATTGGTAAAAAAATCCCTGATGATCACCTGGGCCTGGGCGCGGCTATAGCTATCGCTCTTGACGGGAAGTGTCAACTCCACGTTATCGTCAAAAAATCTGGCTAACTCAGCAGAATTTCCGGTGCGTAATGCTCCAATCACTCCATCGATATCACTCGACTGTGTAAATGAGCAAAGTGTAAGTAAGCCACCCGCCAGTATTGCCGTAAAAACTCTTTTCATGACAAACATGTTTCCATAGGTTTACAAAAACGAAAAATGTGCCATAGCGCACGGACTTTCAATGGGAATACTAAAATAGTAAAAAGCTTCTGTTATATACCTTTAAGGCTCAAATAGATGAATGATTTGTACATTTACAACGCATTGTTACCTGATAATGAATGAATTTTTACTATTGACAACTATACAAAGATGCCTCAAAAACGGATTATTCTGATCATTATGGACGGCTGGGGACTCGGAAAAGTTGCATCAGCCGATGCTATCCAACATGCGAATGCCCCTTTTACAAGGTCTTTGTATTCCAAATATCCCAATACCCAGCTAGTAACATGCGGCGAACCTGTCGGCCTTCCGGACGGACAAATGGGGAACTCTGAAGTTGGACACCTTAATCTTGGAGCTGGAAGGATCGTGTACCAGGAATTGCAGCGGATCAATGTTGCAATTCGTGATGGCTCGTTTTCCAAAAATGAGGTACTGTTAACATCGATTCGCCGTGCAAAGCAAAGTAACAAACCGCTGCACCTACTCGGCCTTTTAAGTGACGGCGGCGTTCACTCCCATATCAACCATTTAAAAGCGATTATCAATATCTGTCATGCTGAAGGATTGAAAGATGTTTTTGTCCATGCATTTACGGATGGACGTGACTGCGACCCGAAAAGTGGCCTGGGTTTTTTAAAGCAATTGCAGGAACATCTATCCAAAACAACAGGCAGGATTGCAACAGTTAGCGGTCGTTATTACGCCATGGACCGCGACAAACGTTGGGAAAGAGTAAAATTAGCTTACGATGCTATTGTCAACGGGACCGGGGTTAACAGTACTGACCCGATAGGCGCAGTTGAGAATTCTTATAATAACAATGTAACTGACGAATTTATCAAACCAGTGGTTATAACCGACCGGGCACAACGGCCTTTAGGTTCGATATGTGATGACGACGTAGCCCTCTGTTTTAATTTCCGTACAGACCGTTGCCGCGAAATAACGGAAGTCCTCACCCAACGGGATTTCCCGGAATTCAGTATGAAGAAATTGTCACTTCATTATACCACGATGACACAATACGATCAAAAATTCCAAAACGTAAATGTGGTATTTGAAAATGACGATTTGCGAAATACTATCGGTGAGGTGTTGCAACAGCATGGATTGACACAGATCCGCATTGCTGAAACAGAAAAATATCCTCACGTCACCTTTTTCTTTAGTGGAGGCCGCGAAGTTCCTTTTGAAGGTGAACGAAGGATCATGATACCTTCACCAAAGGTTGCAACTTATGATCTAAAACCGGAAATGAGCGCATTCGAACTTACCGATGCGCTTGTGCCGGAAATCATGAACAAGTCTGCAGATTTTATCTGCCTCAATTATGCCAATGCCGACATGGTGGGCCATACTGGCATATGGGAAGCTGCAATCAAAGCGGTGGAGACCGTCGACAAATGCGTAGAAAAAGTCGTCAACGCCGCGCTTGCAAATGACTATGCCATTTTCCTTACGGCGGACCATGGCAACTCAGATTATATGATCAACGAAGATGGCTCGCCCAACACTGCCCATACTTTAAATCCTGTACCGTTTTTCATTATAGATAAAGAATGGAAAGGAGAGGTAAAGCCAGGAAAGCTGGGTGACCTTGCGCCCACTATGTTAACCATGATGAAATTACCGATCCCAAAAGAAATGACGGGAGAAATATTGATCGGCTAATCCATTTTCGAAATAAACTACGTTTCATGCGTAAAAAAATCCTTATCACGCTGGCCGTTATACTGGTTGTTATCCAGTTTATTCATCCTGAAAGGAACAAGGCATCTGAACCACAATCAGACGCAATTGCGACTCGCATTACAGTTCCCGATAATATAAAAAACATTCTCGCAAGAGCCTGCAACGATTGTCACTCCAACAATACCCGTTATCCCTGGTACAGCCATATCCAGCCGGTGGATTGGTGGATGTCTAATCATGTCACCGAGGGTAAAAGAGAACTCAACTTTGATGAATATACTAATAGGTCGCTTCGTTATCAATATCACAAAATGGAGGAAGTAGCCGATCAAATCGAAGAGGGGGAAATGCCGCTGGATTCATATACCTGGATGCATCGGGAAGCGAGACTTAATGCGTCAGAGAAGAAAGAATTAATAGACTGGGCTAATAGTGTCAGGGCTAAAATGGAATCCCAATATCCCAGGGATAGCCTCATCAGGAAAAAACAATAGTACTATCCACAAACTCATGCCGAATTTTACGATCCTGTGCAGCTTTCGTAATCAAAAAATGTCTAAATTACAGGCAACCAAACGGCAAATATGACCGAGGAAGCCCTATTAAAAGGTTGTTTGAACAATGAGGCTGCCGCTCAGCGGGAACTATACAACAAGTATAGCTCAAAAATGCTGTCCGTTTGTTACCGGTATGCACATAACCGCGAAGATGCAGAAGACATGCTGCAGGAAGGCTTTATAAAAGTCTTTTTGCAGGTACATACGTTTGAGAATCGTGGTGCTTTTGAAGGTTGGATCAGGCGCATTATTGTTCATACATGCATTAATATTCTGAAGAAGAATAAGAAGTTCAATGAAAGTGTGGATATAATTCACGCAAACGGGCTCCAGATAAGGGAGGATACGGTGCCGGCGATTATCCAGGCAAAACAGGTGGTGGAATGCATTCGGATGCTGCCGATCGGGTACCGGACAGTACTCAACCTTTATGCAGTGGAAGGTTTTAGCCACCGTGAAATTGCAGGCCTGCTGGACATTGAAGAGAGTACCAGCCGAAGCCAATATACAAGGGCTAAAGCAATGCTTGAAGACATATTAATAAAAAAGAGAATTATTCAGAAACCAAAACAAGAGATCGATTGGCTGATCGCAGCAGGCCAGGGATAGGGGTGATTCAAATATAGTAACTGGTTATGGAGAGCAACTTTCGCAATAGGGATTTTGAGCAGTTTGTAAAACAGAACGCTGACCAATACAGGATGTTTCCATCCGAAAAGGTTTGGAATGGTATTAATGGCGTTCTGCACACCCGCAGGAAGTGGTATGGCCTTTGGCTCGGCATATTTCTCCTGCTGTCAGGAGGAACTGTTACCTGGGTTATGACCAGTGACTCATCGGACGACAAATCTGGCAATACGCCAACGATAGCAAAAACCAATTCAGCCTTACCAACTACAAATTCCACATTACCTAAGGGTCCATCTATAGCACCGGAAACACCGGAAGTTAATAATCTGTTCGTTCTCGAAAGACCGGCAGTTCCTGAAAATGAAGTGGCGGCATTTCCCGAAGCTTTAATGATTCCCAAACCCGAAGGGCCTTTAACAGATGATATAAGAAATTCTGAAGGAACTATGTACCCAGAAAAAGGATCTGTGGCATTCGTTGATAGATCCTATTTTGAAAACAGCCCGCTTATTTCTGAAGTGGTGCCTTCATTTGTTTTGCAGGATAAGATCGTAATGATGGATTTACCTGCACGCGGTAATGAAGAGAAAGTGTCTCATGCTACAACGATTCCGAACTATTTCACGATCGAGAACGTGGTAAATGCTTATCAGTATAAAAAAGTTCCTAAAAAAATAAGCTGGCAGTTATTTGTTACGCCGACGGTAAGTTATCGTAAACTAAGCCTGAATAATTCATTTGAAAACCCGGCTGCTTCCAATTATCCTTTTGCTTACCGGTCCGATGTAAATAGTTTTGTTACGCATAAGCCGGACGTTGGCTTACAGATGGGAATCGCGGGTCGCTACCCGATTTCCAAAAGCGTAAATGTTCGCGGGGGCTTCCAATTTAATATTAACCGGTACGATATCAAAGCATTTGCCTTCAGGGGCGAAATCGCTACTATTGATTTGAATGGAGGTGTGGGAAATAATAATTCGATTTCTACATGGACCAACTATCGTAACTATAATGGCTATAGCACGGACTGGCTGAAGAATTTTTATTTCTCATTCTCTCTTCCTATAGGAGCTGAATTGAAACTGTTCGGAAACGATAAAACAAATTTTGGGGTAGCCAGCACGTTGCAGCCCACTTATATGCTTAGCGACGAGGCTTACCTGATCTCGACTGATTATAAAAATTACGCAGAAGTTCCGCGTCTTATACGCCATGTAAATCTCAATACAAGTTTTGAGGCATTTGTTAATTATACCAAAAGAGGTACAAAATGGCAAATTGGGCCACAGATTCGGTACCAATTACTATCGAGCTTCCAGAATAAATATCCGGTCAAAGAAAATCTTTTTGATTTCGGTGTAAAACTGGGTGTTACAATTTCAAAATAACCGGCACATCACGATCGGCGTCTACTTCACAATCACTGTTTAACTAATTTTTCAGCCCGGACGATGGGGGACCTGCAAGAGCAGTTTTCATTTATTTTTGCTGACCGAAATTTGATACATTATGAAGGCCGTCTTAATTGCCATTTTAATCTCGACTGTTTTTTTGTCTCTTATCTCTTGTAAAGGAAAAGAAAAAGAAGACAAAGAACCCTTCTTTCCTGTACTTTCCTACCTCAAAAGCCAGGTGGCCGATATCGACACCTCTCTTTACTCCATTCGAAAGCTAATAACTGTAGATAGCCTTAAGACAGACACTATTTATATTCATCGTGAAAATTTCAGGGATGAAGCAAAGGATTTCTTGTCGGTGCCGGATATATCATCCCCCGCCTATCGTAATAGATATGTCGAGGAAAAGTTATTTGACGAAACATTGAACCGGGTGTTGCTTACCTACACGCCATTAAACCCCGACAAAGAAGAAATACAGCGGCAGGAAGTATTAATAAAGCCTGATCCGTCGGGCGACAAAGTCACAAACATTATCATCAATAGTGTCATAAATACCCGTGACAGCTCTGTGCAAAAGAACCTGCTATGGAAAGTGGGAGAAAGTTTCCAAACGACTATTACCAAACAACTGGCAGGACAGCCCGAAAAAACTGCGACTGTCAAAGTAATATGGAGCGGAGATGAGCAACAATGACAGCAGTTGAGTTTCAAAATATCGTTTCAGGGTTACCCCGCGAGCCAGGTATCTATAAATATTACAATGACGCCAACGAACTGATCTACGTAGGAAAGGCTAAAAACATCCGAAAGAGAGTCACTTCATATTTTATAAAGAATCTGAACAATTACAAGACTCACGAACTAGTTCGCCGGATCAGTCGCATTGAATTTACCATTGTCAACTCCGAACAAGACGCATTCCTTCTTGAAAACTCATTGATCAAGGAATTTCAGCCCATTTTCAATATTAATTTAAAGGATGATAAATCGTATCCATTTATCATAATCAAAAACGAACCTTTTCCAAGAGTTTTTCTAACCCGGAAAAAATTAAACGATGGGTCTGTTTACCTCGGTCCCTATACGTCTGTTAAAAAGGTCCGGGAACTGATTGAATTCATCAGGCATACCATTCCTTTAAGAACATGTTCGCTTAATCTAACAGAAAAGAATATTGAGCAAAGAAAATTTAAAGTATGCCTCGAATACCATCTGGGTAATTGCAAGGGCCCATGTGAGGGGTTGCAATCCGGGGAAGACTATGCTACTAACCTGGAACAGGTAAAGGAACTATTAAAAGGGAATTTAACTACCGTTCTCCGCCATTTTAAAAACGAGATGAGAATTTATTCTGAACAATTGGCCTTTGAAAAAGCGGAAATGATCAAAAAGAAAATTGAATACCTTGAAAATTACCAGGCGAAATCAGTTATCGCAAATGCAAGGGGCGGCGACTATGACGTGTTCTCGCTCGTAAAAGAAAAGGACATAGCTTTTGTCAATTACCTGATGGTGCGAAATGGTACGATCGTGCAAACCCAGACAAACAAAATAGAAACACACCTGGACGAAACAGAGGAGGAAATTCTCAGCTTTGCAGTTGCGCAGCTTCGTAGCGCATTTGATAGCGATGCCAGGGAGATCGTAACACCTTTTCCAATAAGCTATCCGCAAAATGATATTGAAGTAATAAGCCCAAAGGGTGGCGACAGGAAAAAACTCCTCGAGTTGTCAGAAAAAAATGTCAATTACTTTATTGAAGAACTAAAAAATAAAGAACGACTAAAACTCTCAAAAAACACTGACAAAATAAAGGTCCTTGAAGAGTTACAGGAAAAACTCCAGTTAAAAGAATTACCGGTTCATATCGAATGTTTCGACAATTCCAACTTCCAGGGAAGCTATCCTGTATCCGCCATGGTTTGTTTTAAAAATGGAGAACCCAACAAAAAAGATTACCGGCATTTCAACATAAAATCTGTCCAGGGAATTAATGATTTTGCTTCGATGAAAGAAACCGTATTCAGGCGGTATAAAAGGGTGTTGGAAGAGCAGCAGCAGTTTCCGCAACTTATAATAATAGATGGAGGAAAAGGACAATTAAATGCAGCTATGGAAGCTCTCGATGAATTAAGGGCAACCGGAAAAGCAACCCTGGCAGGGCTAGCAAAGAATGAGGAGGAGCTTTTTTTTCCGGGCGATAAGGAATCATTAAAGTTGCCCTACAATAGCGCCAGCCTTAAACTAGTTCGGCAAATAAGGGATGAAGTGCACCGTTTTGGCATAAACTTTCACAGGAACAAGCGAAGCAAAGGCACGTTCAGAAATGAACTGGAGGATATTCCGGGCATTGGCAAGACAACTGTCGACATATTGTTAAAAAAATTCAGATCGGTAAATAACATTCGTGAAACAAGCAGGGAGGAAATAGAAAAATTGGTCGGCAAATCGAGGGCGATGTCCATCTCTGAATATTTTTCAGAAAAATCATTAGGTGATGGAAAAAAAATGGGGCCAGGATAGAAATCCAGCCCCGTTTTTAAAATCCAATATCCTATGAAAAACCGAAACGAAAATACAACAATTTTTCTATTATCCTATAGCATGCCTTCGATTTTTTGATAAATTTTTAACTGTCTGATTAATAATTTTTTGCATAAAAAAAATGCTCCCGTTTGGAAGCATTTTATTATGGAATCGTAATTGTACGAATAAATGTTAGTATGACCAAAGATCCTGTTCGTAATTGAAAATTTTATCCTTGATGTTTTCTCCTTCAAGTAATGCAAGGATCGGATCCTTTATAAATTGCCTGATGGTGCGATTGGCTGCGTTATCGAGTGTCGATTTTGTGATATAGCTGCTAAACATTCTGCTCTCAAGAAGCTCTTCCCAGGTCATGCGGCTGTTACCCATGTTTTTGGGATTGTAGACTTCATACTTGGTCAAAATCGGGCGCATGTCCGGATAGTAGACCCAGAACATTGGAGTGCTTCCCGGTCTTTCCTGTCCGTTGGGAAAATACTGGGTCTTCAGTGGTGAAATACCCAGGATGCGGCAAAAATAGCGGCTGGCCTCCCTGTCGAACACCCATTCTTCTTTAATTCTTAACTTGTTTACACTTTTCGCGTTGAAGCTTGACCGTGTCACAACGTAACGGATCACCTTAGATGGATCGTTTGGATCAACCTGCGGTACCGTGTCAGCGCTACCCACCGTCAACTGCTGAATTTCCGCCATGGTCATTGGAGTGGTAAACCTGTCGTCAGCAAAAGCAGTTACTTCTCCCGAATTAACCGCCTTCAACAGAATATTAACGAACATCTGGCTGCCGTTGTCGCTTTCGGCTTCAAAACGAAAAGGATGATTCATTTTTTCGCGAAGATCAAGCTCACGCCATACCTTTTCGGCAAATAAGGCGTCATCAGCCCGCAGGTGTTCATACGGCAAAGGAGTACGCGCATTCAAGCTGCTTTTGTCAAACGCATTATCATTGCGCAGTGATTTTTTTATCGCTGTGTCAGATGCCCCGCTTGAGTCAACGACAATGGGAATGTTTCCGTAGGGATTATATGCCGGCTGCGTATTATTATTTTGTTGTTGAGTCGTCTGCTGATTTCCCGCAGGTGTAGTCGTTCTTTTTCGACCACTCCGTTGTGCTTCAGCATTGATCAACAAACCTGCAAACACAACCACCAAACATCCTTTTACCGCATAACTTTTCATCGTTCAAACAATTTATTTAATGTAATATACCAATGAAGGTAATTTTTGTGTCCTACCATCTGGTCCCTTTGCGCGAAGATTGTCAATTGTAACCATTCGGCCTGGTGTCAGGTTCTTAATCATTGCCTGTGCTCTTGGGCTCCAAAGATTACCAGTACAATTTTCTTCGAGGATATCTCCTGTCGAAGGATCATCAGCTGTAATGGTAAAGCTTTCGACTGTGTATTTGAGTGCAAGCGGAAAATCTTTGATATAAGCGCCCACACCAGATTGTGCCCTGAAAGCACCGGCATTAACATTATCACCACTGGTAAATCCACCAACTGTGCCTACGGGCTGCGGTATGGTACGAACGCGGAACTGAGAAACACCGGCTACTTTGCCATCGACTGTTACAGTGATCTTACAATCGTCAGATACGGATCTTACCCTGGCAATATATTTGCCACCGCCTATTTTTTCCAAAGAACCGCCGGCACCAGCAATCGAAGCCTGCACTTTATCATCACCACCGCCACTTGCTGCAATGGTTACCTTATTGTCATAACCAATATACAATACGTTCATTTCATCCAAAGCTATAGATGCATTGGCCATTCCAACTTTATATTCCACAACCTTATCTATAATCTGCGGTTTGCCCTCCTGATCAATGTATTCAATTTTCACAGGAACCGTGTGCGGTCCAACACCACCTCCGGGTATTTTAACAATGGCAGTACCCTTGTCGTTACCATCACTCGCCACATCGGCATTTCTCCCACCGATTGTAATCTTTGGCTTGGCTCCGGTACTAAATGCACCAACGCCAGCTTTTATTTCCAGATCCTGACCGGGCATAAGGTATGTAGAGTTTTGACCAATAATAGCAGCATAAGTGTCAAAACGAACCACTACCTCACCCACTCTATTGTGGCAAAATTGAACTACACGGTTTTCAGTTGTCTTAACATCATTCTGAAACTTGCTGAGAATGGTCAATGCAGCCACAGTAGGCACCATGTGGAAATAGGCGCCTTCCCAGGTTTTACCAGCTTTTGTTCTGCTTGCCGGTTTTTCGAGGTTGATCGGCAATGCTGATTTAAATGCCGAATCAATTGACGGATCAATCGCCAGGAGATCTTTTTTGTATTTGTCAAGGGTTGCCAAAAGTTTAGGGCCTTCTCCCTTTTCGATCATGATACGTGTTGCAACATCAAGATTATCTTCTTTGAACTTTTGCTCCGGTTTTTTGGGATCGCCACCAGCCTCAGTGAGGATGCGATCCTTTAAACTTTGGATATAAGTAAAGACATTCTTACTGATATTTTGAACATTCTGGGCTTTGGGGTACCATATCTGTGCTTTCGCGGCAGATACAGGATCTGTAGTCTTATCTTTTAAGGATTCCATAATGGTCTCCGTAGATTTATTTACAGTGGCATTGGTATTCTCCAAGCTCTTATTAACCGTTTTAAAGGCATTAAGTATCTCAGATGACACGTTCAAAGCCAGAAGGGCTGTAAGAACGAGATACATCATGTTGATCATCTTTTGCCGGGGCTCACGAGGTAAAGCCATGACGATTGGTTTTTTAATTTAATAATGGTGACTTATCAAAAGTCTATAGGATACGGATTTCGATTTAATAATTTAAAACGAACCCTTACATTTTAATTGCGGCCCTGCATTGCGCTGAGCATGTTGCCATAAATGTTGTTCAAACGGCCAAGATTGTTTGCCAGTACGCCAATCTGTTCTTTTGCCTTTTGAGCATCTTCTACACTACCCTGCATCACTTCAGATGCTTGTGTAAGGTTACTGTAGAATTTGTTCATTGCTTTCAGGTGATTGTTGGTATCCTGCAATTCGAGTTCATATATGGTATTCAACGATGCCAGGTTTTTCGTCAATACGGTTACCTGTTCGTGGAATTGTCTTGTACCATCAGCAGCCTGGTTGAAATGCTGGATACTGTTTGCAGCGCCGAGATAAGCATCCTTCATAGTGCCTAAGGCAGTAGCTGCTTCACGAGTCTTGGCGGTATAATCTCCGGTTGCAGAGACTACATCAGTGATGTCGGCCATGTTCTCTACAGTGCCACCAAATTTCTTAAAATTTTCACCCAGTCTTCCGAGGTTAGCCGGAGTAATATCTGCGTCACGAAGCATATCATCCAGTTTGGTTAAAGCAGGGTTACCGGAATTGCCAGCCAGCGTAAGCGGCGTAGGCTTGAAATTCGGATCCAGGTCAGGGTGTGTGTTAATTTCAGGGAAATAACGCTGCCAATGTGGTTCTTCAGGGGGAGGTACAAGAAACGCCATCACCATGAATACAATTGCTTCAGCAATCAATCCGACCATGATTGCGATGTCAGCACCTTGCCAGTGAAGAATTTTCATCATCGCTGCGAAAATTACCACGGCAGCAAAAAAGCTAAAAAGAAAGTTTAATACTACCTGGCCTCTGTGAGTCTTAAAGAATAGCATAAGGGTTCGTTTTTATAGATTATTAAATTTTAAACTAAAACGATTGGGATGAAAAAAAATTGTATTTAAAAAGGAGGTCTGTGAAGACCTCCTGAAGTATTATTTAGCGCCGGCCTTTTGATGCTGCTGCCGGCAGGTCAATTACTGTTCGGAATCCGATGTAAGACTTGGTTGTATCCTGATATTCGTAAGTGCTTGTTCCTGTCTGTAAATAGTATCCAACATCCTTCCAGCTACCACCGCGAATAATCTTACGTTTCATTAGTGGCGGATCGTCGTCTTTTGCATTCCAACGAACGTCCGGGTTCATGTCATGTTGAAAATTATTTCGTCCTTCGTAATAAATTGATGAAGTCCATTCAGCGACGTTTCCGGACATACAATACAAGCCATAGTCATTCGGCCAATATGCATCAGCCCTTACGGTGTAGAAACCACCATCTTCAGGATAGTTGCCGCGACCAGGTTTAAAGTTGGCCATCAAACAACCTTTCTTATTCCGGAGATAATAGTTACCCCATGGGAACATTGACTGTGACCTTCCACCCCTCGCTGCATATTCCCACTGCGCTTCGGTTGGAAGACGGAAGTCAGACTCCTGCACTCTTTTCTTACTGTCTAAGTATGCATTCAGATAAAGTGTTCTCCACTCACAAAACGCCGTTGCCTGTTTCCAGTTTACACCCACAACCGGGTAGTTTCCGAATGCAGGGTGAGAGAAGTAACGTTTCGTCATTGGCTCGTTGTATGAATAAGCAAAATCACGAATCCAAACTAAAGTATCGGGATAGATAGCAACATCCTTCTTGATGATAAACTTAGAACGGGATTTTCCCTGGTTCTCCTTTTTGGCGGCTTCCTTCAAATCGAAAACTTCTGAGTGGAAAAGAAGCTTAGAAACGTCAAGTTCTTTTTTACCGAAAATCCTTTCTTCAGGTGAAAGAATCAAATCGGTATTGCCAAGTGCTTCTATGGTTTTTGGATCATCCCATTTCATTTGCTGCATAGCTTTCCAGTCCACATATTCATTACCGTCTGAACCAGCCTTGACTTTACCCATTTTCCGAGCAGCAACAGAATCCCGGACCCAATACACAAATTGCCGGTACTCGTTGTTGGTGATTTCTGTAGCGTCCATCCAAAAGCCGCTGATAGAGACGGAGCGGTTCCGCGAACTAAAGGCATATGCGGGGTCTTCATCACTGGGGCCCATGTGAAATGTTCCCTGTGGGATATAGACCATTCCAGGAGGTTTTGGCAGCGAATACCTGTTGCCTGGAGAAACGCCGTGGACCTGCCCATCATTAGGTAGACTTCCACCACCTTTGTTTTTCTTTCCCAGTATTCCACAGCTTGTCAGCATTGAAATGCAGACAATTGCGAGGAATGCGTAGTTAAGGTTTTTAGTTTTCATACTGTTGAGGGTATTGGAGCAAATATTAAGTTTAGGGTTATTCTTCTCCACAACGTTACAATTTAATTTCGTTTGACCAAAGTGGGTTTTACGACGTATTTATCCAAACGCATATTAAGCTATTTTTATTGTATTAACATAAAATTAGTTGAGTCTTTTAAGCCGTTAATATAACTCATAGTTTCAGGCACAGAAGTCACTGGTTTTAGGCATGTAAAGTTCTTGCAAACAAAAATTTCGGTTGTTTCCGTAACGCGCTTTCCTACTAAAAGTGCAAACTGCTCATTTTCAACTGCTGTTACCATAACTACTTTATTAGGAATAAATTGTGCCAGCAGCTCCTTGTGAATTGAGTTAAAATCCCTGCCTGTTATGACCAGTTCAACGGTACCCAGCGTCATCTCAAATAGGAGGCAATCCCAGCACCCGAAAGATGTGGGATAACGCGTGATTACCTGCCCCAAATAACGTAGCATCTCAGTACTTCGTTGCCTCCAATCGGACTTGTCAAAGTAGATCGAAAGTTGGTATAAAACAGCGGCCATAATAGCATTTCCCGATGGAACAGCGCCGTCATATATCTCCTTCTTTCGAACAATTACATCCTGCTGATCGGCCCGGGTATAAAAGAAGAAGCCCGTATCCTCGTCGCCGAAATTCTGAACTACGGACAATGTTATCGCCTTCGCCCTATTCAGCCATCCAATATCACCTGTTATTTCGTGCAAATGCATCAGGGCCTGCACAAGGAAAGCATAATCATCCAAAAAAGCCGGGAACCTGGCCTGCCCGTTTTTCCAGGTATGAAGAAATTCATTCGGCTTGTCTGAAGCAAATTCGTCAAGTAAAAACTTTATGTTGGTTAATGCTAACTCCTTATATTTCTCATTTCCCGTTGCTGCAAAGGCTTTGCTGCATGCGGTATTCATCAGCGCATTCCACCCCAATATTATTTTATCATCCAATAAAGGTCGAGCCCGTCCGTCTCTTTTTTCCAACAATTTAGCCCTCCCCGTTTCCAGTATTTTGTTCAGCCTTTCAATGAAAATTTTATTTTCTGCAGCAAATTGTTCTGGGGATTTTTCAAAATGCAGAATATTCTTTCCCTCCCAATTGCCACTGTCGGTAATGTCATAATAGTTGCAAAAGACATCCGCATCATCGCCGAGAAGACTTTCCACTTCCCCCCTGTTCCATACATAGTATTTTCCTTCTTCACCTTCACTATCGGCATCCAGGGCCGAATAAAATCCACCCGCAGGGTGAAGCAATTCTCTTTGCAAAAACTGCATTGTTTGCTCGATCACATCCTGGTACAGCCTTTTTTTTGTCAATTGAAAAGCTTCACTTAACACCGATATCAGCAAGGCATTATCATAAAGCATTTTTTCAAAATGGGGTATTAACCATTTAGTGTCGGTCGCATACCTGGCAAATCCGCCGCCAACCTGGTCGTATATACCACCCTCAATCATCTTATCCAGGCTTAGCAGCGCCTGGGAAAGTGCCCCATCGTTTTGAAAAAAATAATAATAGCGAAGAAGGTATTGTATACTGAACGTCTGGGGAAATTTGGGCGCCCCACCGAAGCCTCCCCACACACGATCACTGTTGTTCATGAGGTTTCCAAAAACTTCTTTCAACTTGTCACCTGTAAATAGTTCTGGCGACGTCTCGGTCTTTCGGATGCCAAGAGAACTGGATTCTACCAAATGAGCAGTTAGGTTTTCCGCCTGGATATCTACTTCACTTCTGCTTTCCCTGAATGCCTTTGTAATTCCTAACAAAGTTTCCTGCCAGGACGGACGATTGAAGGCCCTCACCGGTGGAAAATAAGTACCCCCATAAAATGGTTTTGCTTCCGGTGTAAGAAAGACGTTTAGTGGCCAACCTCCGCTTCCGGTCAACGTTTGAACCGCGTCCATATAAATATGATCGAGGTCAGGTCTTTCCTCCCTGTCGATCTTGATATTGACAAAATTTTCGTTCATCAATTTCGCGGTATTTTCATCCTCAAAACTCTCGCGTTCCATGACATGGCACCAATGACAGGCAGCATAACCTATACTAACCAGGATGGGTTTGTTTTCATCCCTGGCTCTCTGCAATGCCTCCTCTCCCCAAGGATACCAATCAACAGGATTGTGCGCGTGCTGTATCAGGTACGGGCTGCTCTCGTTAATGAGTTTATTGACGTGTCGATTCATCCGGCAAATTTCGCTCAATCAGGCCGGTTGAAAAATAAAAAGGACACCTATTAAAGGCGTCCTTTGCTAATATGAGTTAATATGATTACTTCTTCTTCGTTACTTCAGCCAGGAATTTATCAAGCGCAGCAACCATGCTTGGCGCTTGCGGTTGCGGGGCCCTAATTTCCAATACGAGGCCTGCATCTTCAGCGGCCCTCGTGGTATTTCCGCCAAATGTTCCTATCACAGTCCCGTTTTGTTTGTATTTTGGTAAGTTATCAAATAGACTTTTAACCCCGCTTGGCGTAAAAAAGCAAATTATATCGTAGTTATTTTGTGCAAGCAACTCCTTTACATCATTGCTTTGCGTGCGATACATGAATGCAAGCGCAAACTCGCAATTATTAGCCTTTAACCAGCTTACGATTTCATTGTCCTGCTGATTTTCTGAACATACATAAAGGAATTTTTCATTCCCTTTGTGCTTATTGATCACATCAAACATGCTCTTGTTTGTGCCATCAGCGCCATAAAAAACTTTGCGCTTTCTGTACAGGATAAACTTCTGAAGATAAAGCGCGACAGCCTCGGTAATGCAGAAATATTTCGTATCCTGCGACACACTGACTTTCATTTCTTCACAGGTGCGAAAAAAGTGATCAATGGCATTACGGCTTGTAAATATGACGCCGGAGAAATTAGGAATATCGATCTTTTGCTTACGAAAATCCCTGCCCGGGATACCCTCAAGCCTTATAAATGGCTGAAAATCAAGTTCTAAATTATATTTTCTGCAGAGCTCAAAGTACGGTGACTTGTCGCTATCAGGCCTCGGCTGGGTAATTAGTATTCGATTTATATTTCTGACCAATGATTGGTCAGCTTTTGTAACCCCATTTTTTAACATGTCGGTGCGGCTAAAGTTGTTTGCAAAGGTAATTCATTCTTCTTACAAAAAGAATAGTAAAAGCTTGTAAATCAATAATAGGGGAGCCACTTCGAAAGCACATATATATAAAAAGAAATGAAAAAGATTGAATCTGACCTCATTATGAATGGCGCCGTACCCTAAAATAAACCTATACAAAAAAAGTCCGCCGACGGAAAATAACGATACTATAAGGCTTACTGTGTAAACCGTTCCTTCTGTAAAAGCGAGTAAGATGATAAATGGCAAAACAGAAAAACCAACCACTTTATTGATGATAAAAACTATAAAAATATAGGAATCCGCCGCCTGTCGCATATTGAACAGCCATCCGCATATCTTAAGGCCGACAAATTTCACGAGGTAAATAATAGAAAGCCCCACGCAACAATATAGGTACATCAACCAAAAATTATTGACAGGCGTAAACATAAAGTGGTGAAACAAAAAATTCAGGTACAAACCTGCACTTGCCACAAAGAATATGTTGAACATCAAAGAAGGCAAAGGAGTCTGGATGAGTTGTTCCTTTATTTGCCTTTGCTTCAGCGTCGTGCGGAAAAAAACCCTTAGCAGGTCGCTAAAATATTTTCCAAAGCCAAGTTTTAGAAGTCCAAAAATGATAAGTAAAAGAATGACTACATAAAACAACATTTCTTTCCCCTGGAATCGCCGTTGTTCAGACTGCATTACAACCGGCTTTACATTGAACCTGAAATAAGGATGACGCTGAAGCACCTGTTCTTTCAAAGGAAGATGATCAGACACCTTCCATAGGGTATCAGTCGGCCGTATCGATACTGAATCGCTTGATACAATCGCGGAAGAGTCTGCATGTTCAACCAATGTATCGGGAAGGGGGATTGTGTCGGCCTGGCCTTTTGCGCTAGTGTCGGTTTCCGCCTGACCTGCAGCCAGCAGGCAAACAGAAAATTGGATTGCAAATAAAAAAACAATGCGCAGCAAGTAAGATTGATTGAACTGCAAAAATAACCGGCGTGGTGACAATTTATAGGTAATTCACCAAATCATTTCGCCGGAAAATATTTTGGAATGGGTTTTAAAATTGGTCGATTAGAAATAATTGATAAATCCAAGATGGATCTTTGACTGACGTAAATTAAAATCAAGATCGTTGCGCTTTCCTACGGCCCAGGCGATGTTAAATATCCCGACCTTGGTTTCAAATGACAAACCCAGGCCTGTTCCGAAATAAGTGTAGTCTGCGTCTGTATTCTGGCTTTTGTTTCTACCCCATCCACCGTCAGAAAAGGCATAAAAGAAGGAGTTTTGTCCCACCAGGTATCTGAATTCCAAAGTTCCAATAATGAATCGCGAAAGATACTGGCTTTCCTCGTCAAATCCACGCAGCAATTTATAACCTCCGATCTGGAAAAGCTCATTGCGAAAAATGTTTTCACTTTGAAAATAGCCGCCATTGATGGCCGTTTTAAAAGTAGTTCTGTTTTGACGACCGAGTCGAAAATATTTGGCCGCGGAAGCTCTTATACGGATCTGGTAACTATT
>Ga0207675_100000086_pt1 | contig 72707 bp, 70 predicted proteins | sample KBSSwiS42_FD_184305 | JGI IMG/M metagenome (GOLD analysis project Ga0207675, IMG submission 184305) | Switchgrass rhizosphere microbial communities from Kellogg Biological Station, Michigan, USA - KBS Switchgrass S4-2 (SPAdes) (version 2) | ecosystem: Host-associated > Plants > Roots >...
CAAAGAGGTGCAGAAGAGCGAATGGCCATGCCACGCCGAGAAGCACCGCTACGATTGCGCTGCGAATCCAGGCACGGTCGCGCGCTATTCTTGTTGTGTCCACCCGGGGGAGGTTACAGGGAGCGGCCAGGAATTCGCTATGCCGAACTGCACGGCCTGCCAACGTAACCCGAACCGGCGCGGCCCAATGGGCCGAATTCAGCCGCTCTTGGCCTTCGCCGGATGCGGATGGGCGCGGCGGATGGTCGGAGACAGGACCTTGTCCGAGACGTGGAAGTCCCAGACCGCGGCGCGGCCGCTCGCGGCGAACTCCGACAGCGCCTTCGGCAGGTCGTCCAGGCTCTTGAACGTCCTTCCCGCAAGCCCGAATCCGCGGGCGATGCCAGCGAAATCGCAGTAGCCGAACACCGACCCGACCTCGGGCAGACCCTCCGAACGCAGCTTGTGCACTTCGGAGCCGTACGCGCCGTCGTTCATCACGACGACGAGCAGGTTCAGCCCGTGGCGCCTGATCGTTTCGAGCTCCTGCACGTGCATCATCAGGCTGCCGTCGCCGTCGAACAGCACCACGGTCCGATCCGGGCGCGCCGCGGCCACGCCCATGGCGAATGAGATGCCGTTGCCGATCGCGCCGAACTCGCGGATGGTGAGGAACTTCTCCTGCGGCCGCGAGGGCATCTGCGCGAAGAACCACGAGCAGTGGCCGCCCGAGTTCACCATCTCCCACTCGCGCGGCAAGGCCTTTTCCAGCGCCGCGACCACGTCGCGCGGGTCGAGCAGCCCCGGCTCGATCTCGAACACCTGGCTGTCGGGCTTCGAATCTCGGATGCGCGCCGCCATCGCATCGCTTCGCCACTTCCCGCTTTGTCCACGCGCCGCCAATGCCGCCGTTAGCGCCTCGACGCCGAGACGCGCGTCGGCTCGCAGGTGATGCTTCGCCACTTCCTGGCCCTGGCTGACCGCGACAGGATCGATATCGATCTGCAGCATTTTCGCCTTCGGCCAGAGCTGGCCGCCGCCGCCCGCGTGGTAGGCGAGCGAGCAGCCGACCGCGATGACGAGGTCGGCCTCCTTCAGGTACTCGATGCCGACTTCGGGTGTGTAGCTGCCGGAGATGCCGATGCAGAAAGGATCGTCGTGAAAGAGCCCTCTCGCGGGCAGCGTCGTCGCCAGCAGTCCTCCCATCCTCGCGGCCAGCGCCCGGCAAGCGGCGCCTGCTCCGGCTTCGGCCGCACCGAGGCCGGCAAGCACGACGACGCGTTCGGCGCCGGCGACCAGCTGCGCGGCCTTGGCGACGTCGTCGGGATGCGGCGGCATCGGCGACGGTCGCGGCAACAGCTCGCGCGAGGGCTTGGGCAGATCGTCCGGTCCGGTCCACGGCCGGTCTTGCAGATCGAACGGAATGCCGATCACCACCGGCCGGCGCTCGCGTCGCGCCTGCAGGAATGCGTCGCGAATCGCCACCGGCATACGCTCCGGCATGTGCAGACGGTGATAGGCAGCGCCCGTCGCGGTGATGATCGGCGCCTGGTCGAGCTCCTGGTTGTACCAGCCGCTCTTCAGCGGCGCTTCCCCGGCGAACACCACCAGCGGCAGATGCGCTCGCACCGCCGCGGGAAGCGCCGTGATGAGCTGCGTCACGCCAGGCCCGCACGTGACCGTCGCCACGCCTACTTCCCGGTTCTTTCGCGCGTACGCCATGGCGGAGGCGAGCGCGCAGTGCTCGTGCCGGACATAGATCATGCGGCACCCCTGCTCCGCCAATCGCGCGGCCCAGTTCATGTTCGCATCGCCGAGCAGCGCGAAGCACGTGCGCACCTCCTCCTGGATGAACGCCCTCGCAAGGACGTCATACACTCGGAGCTTCAGGTCATTCTTCATCGTCGTAACCCCTGCTGTCAGGCGTTGCTGGACACTGCTGAAAACGACTCGAGCGTTACCGGCAGGCCCAGGCGAAGCGTATTCTGAACTTCCGCGACGCTGTCGGTTTGCGTAATGAGCTCGCGGATGCTCGCCTCGGGCGCTTTCGCCCGGACTGTAACGCGATACGACAGGCGCTTGGCCGGAGCGCCTTCGGATTCGAATTCTGCATCCGCATGAACCTCCACGCCCAGCACTTCAATACCGCGCTTTGCGGCTTCCCGGTAAATATCGTTGCAGTAACAGGTCGCCATCGCGAGGCAGAGCAATTCACCTCCATTTGCCGCGGATCCGAGACCCGACGCTCGCGGCGGGATGTCGAGCGCATGAGACTTGCCGCTCGTTGTTAGCGTGACCTGATGATGCTGGAGCTTGTTGTTGATCGTGGCGCTGATCAGCATCGCTGAGCCGCCTCCTGCGACGTGATGACCGTGTGAACCTCGATCTCGACGAGGTCGGCCCAGTCGCTCATCCACTGCTCGAGGAGAGATCGATCCGCGGTTTCCATGACCTGGTAGCACGTCGACAGCCCCTCATCGACCCAGCTCGAGATGCACCCGAGGCCCTCTGGCGCCATGCGGCCGCGCTCCCTGAACCGGCGATAGACCGGCGCGGCGTCGCCGTTGCGGAAGCGCTCGATCACCATGTACAGAGCCACGATTCCTCCTCAGGCGCGGCGTCTTCGCGCGGCGAGCGCCATCGGATTGGGTGTCGGCTCGGCGATCTTGCGCAGCCTGTTGCGATCGGTATGGTGAAACGGCTCGGCCTGGCCGGGCATGACGAGCAGCGTGTCCTGCTCGTAGGACCAGGTGCCATCGGCGTGGATGTCGACCTTGATCGTGTAGCGATCGGTGCGAAACGCCTGCTCGAGAAAGGGATTGGAGACGATGCCGTTGGTGAGCGAACCCCGTACCGCTTCGAGCGTAAATGACTTCGCATCCGCAGCCGCGCGACCGGCGGCCATCGCAGTCTGGCCCCGCGGGATGGACAGTGTCAGTAGGATTGCGCCGGTGGCCGGCTCCCACAGCCAGTAGCCGACCTGGTCGTGAAAGGTCTCCGGCGCTTCCGGCTTCACGACTCTCGTGTGGTAGCGCAGCCCGTAGAAGAGCTGCGGACCGCTGGTCTGAGCGTCGATCGGTTGCAGCTCGTAACGCTCGATGAACCGCTGGTGCTCGGGACCCTCGGCCTTCGGACTGACGTCCTGGCCGGCAACGCTGGACCAGATGCCGGCCATGCCCTTGAGTGGCCCCAGATTGGCCAGCGTGTTGGGATCTGTTTCGGGCTCCGCGTAGATATCCGCAGGGTACTCGTGCATGAAGCCTCCCGGCCCAGCCGCTAGTTGGATCGCACTATCCTGCCACTTTTAGGGACGCTACCGCAGCTGCATGAGGTTTCGGATCGCTGCAGCCGCCTCCTCGGGACCGCAAGTCGACGTGTCGATCACCAAGTCATAGGGCCGGGCGTAGGCCGCATGTCCCGCCTGCTCGCGCGCCATTCCCGCGCCCCGGTCCTCGCGGGCGCGCTCCCGTTCCTCGAGTACCTCGAGGGGCGCCGAGACGCCTATTACGTAGGTCGGGCGGCCAGCAATGACCTGAAGAATCGCCTCCAGCTCCGCTTCGTCCCGCAGTACCAGGTCCAGAATGATGTCGAACTGCGTGCCGGCGACGCGCGACAGGCTGGAACGCAAGTTTTCGCAGTGAATGCGGTACGCCTGGTCCCGCTCCTGGTCGCTTCGCATATCGCGGCGATTCGACATCGTCACGAAGGCATCCAGCGAGACGTGAAATGCGGGCACCGGTGCGGTGGCCTGCAGCGCTTTCGCGATGGTCGACTTCCCCGCGCTCGTGGGCCCATGCAGAACGATGGCAGTCGCTTGGGATGCACCCGCCCGTCGCCCGGCGGCAGGAGGAAGAGCGTCCAGGTCGAGGGGGCGCTCCATCATTTCCAGAAATTATTGCTGATATGAAACTCCATAGCAAACCAAAATAGATAGCATCAGCTTGAACGACATGGAAAGGACCCGCGATGCCGCTTCTTCACATCTCAATGCGCGCCGGAAAGCCGGCCGCCTACCGGCAGGCGATCTTCGACAGCCTCTATCGCGCGATGCGCGAAGCGCTGAACGTGCCCGAAGACGATCAGTTCATGACCATCACGGAGCACGACGCCGCGAACTTCCGCTATGGCAATGCCTACGGCGTCGCCCGGAGCGCGGACGTCGTGTACATCCAGATCACCGTGTTCAGCAACCGCACCGCGGAGCAGAAGAAGGCGCTGTTCCGGCGGATCGCGGAGCTGCTCGGCGATAGCCCCGGCATCCGGCCGGAGGATGTGTTCGTGAACGTGCTCGACGCCGCGAAGGAGAATTGGTCCGTCGGCCACGGCCACGCGTCATTCGCTTGAGTCGAGCGTTTCTTAGTCGGCGACGATTCCTGCGCGTTGAATGACACGCGCCCATTTGGAAGTCTCGTCGTGGACGAATTTCGCAAACGCTTCCGGCGTCATCGCCGTGCTTTCAATCTGGATGGCCGCCAGGCGTTCCTTCATATCGGAGTCTGCAAGCGTGCGTACCAGGACCTCGTTGAGCTTTGCAACGATGTCGCGGGTGACTCCGCTGGGCGCAAAAAGACCCCACCAGGCGCCGAAATCGAGATCGGGCATCGGGACGCCGGATTCGGCAAAGGTAGGCACGTTCGGCAGCCCTGAGGAACGCTTCGTGCCTGAGATCGCCAAAGCGCGCACTTTGCCCGAATCGATATAGGGTTTGGACGCACTACTGCTGATAATCATCATCTGCAGGCGTCCAGTGACAAGATCGGGGAACGCCGCTCCCGTTCCCTTATAGTGCACGGCCTGCATATCGAGGCCGTGAGCTAGCTTGAAGAGTTCACTGGCCAGATGGGGCGGAGATCCGTTGCCAGCCGAGCCATAGGAAATCTGCCCCGGCCGAGCCTTTGCCCATTTGACGAAATCCGCCGCATTTTTCGGATCGAGGCTGGTCGGTACCACGAGTACCTGCGGCGTGGAGCCGGCAAAGCCGACGGGCACGAAATCCGTTCCGGGATTGAAAGGCACCGACTTGAACAGGCTCGGATTGACGATGAACGTTACGTCCCCGAACAGCAGCGTATAACCGTCCGGGGTGGATCTCGCTACGAGCTCCGCGCCGATGTTGCCGCTTGCGCCGGGTTTGTTATCGATAATCACCGACTGGCCCAGCGTTTCGCCTAAGCGGGATGCGATTGCGCGCGCCAGAACATCAGTCGGGCCTCCGGCCGCGAAACCGACGATCAGGCGCACTGGCCGCGTCGGATAGCTTTGTGCTTGCGCGAGTGGCGATAGTCCCGGCAACGCGATCGCAAGGGCTGCCAGATAAAGAAGCGGGCCGGTCGGACGCCTCATGACGTTTCCCCCTGGTGCTGAAGCGACTAGTGTCAGCCGGGTTTTATGTTGCCCGTCCGGATCACCTTGCGCCACTTTTCCGTCTCTTCCACGATGAGCTTGCCAAAGTCGGCGGGCAAGCCGGGAAGCGGCGTGGCGCCCAGGTCGGCAAGGCGCGCCTTCAGCTTTGGATCGGCGAGGCCCGCGTTGACCGCACTGTTGAGCTTGCCGATGATCTCGACGGGCGTGTTCCTGGGCGCGCAGACGCCGTTCCAGCCGCTCGCCTCGTAACTGGGCACGAACTCGGCGACCGTCGGCACCTCCGGGAGCGCCTCCGAGCGCGCGGCGCTTGTCACCGCCAGCGCACGAAGCTTTCCCGCCTTGATGTGCTGAATCGACGCCGGCAAGGGTTCGAACAGGACCTGGACTTGACCGTTGAGCAGATCCGTAATCGCCTGGGCAGCGCCCTTGTACGGGACATGGAGGAAGTCGGCGCCGGTCATCGTCTTGAACAGCGCGCCCGCAAGGTGTTGCGTCGTCCCGTTGCCCGAAGACCCTTGGTTGACCTTGCCCGGATTCGCTTTCGCGTAGGCGATGAACTCGGGAACCGTCCGGGCCGGAAACAACGCGTTCACGGTCATGACGTTCGGAAACCGGGAGACGCCGGCAACCGGTGCCAGGTCGCTGATGAAATTGAAGCCGAGATTGTCGAAGAGCGTCGCGTTGACCGCGTTCACTGCGCCGCCCAGAAGGAGCGTGTAGCCGTCTGCGGGCGCACGAACGACCGCTTCGGTCGCAAGATTGCTGCTCGCGCCGGGCCGGTTCTCGACGACGACCGGCTGGCTGAGCTGCTCCGACAGCGACTGGCCGATCAGGCGCGCAACGATGTCGAAGTTGCCGCCCGGCACGAAGCCGACGAGGATGCGCACCGGTCGCGTCGGATAGGCCTGGGCCAAGGCGATTTCATGGCGCCAGACGGCGGCCAGGCCACCGACGGTGCAAAGGAACTGACGGCGTTGCACGGGTCAGATCCTCACGAAGTAGGGGACGACGGCCAAAACGACGCCAACGGCAGACAGAAGCCACGCATTCGGGATGAAGTACGGTACGACCATCAGGGCCAGGCCGCAGAGCAGCGGGACGACGGCGCGCTGTCTCCTGCCATAGATGAAAAAGCCGAGCCCGACCGAGCCGAACAGGACACCCAAGAGCAGAGAAGAACCGGAGAGATCGGCCACTCAGGCGTCCCAACGCGAAATAGATGAGTACATTACGCCGGCAGCGCCGAGCGGGCAAACGGGACCGCGCCGGATGGATGAGTCACTACTTAGCGGCAGGATCTCCGAGCGCGGGCACCATGACCCCGGCGCCTGACTGGAGCGCCGCGAGCAGATGACGGCGAAGGTCATTGACGGCGACGGGCTTCTTGACGACGGGAAAAATCGCGGCGGCGACCAGCGCGTCGGCCCCCACGAATTCCTCGCCGGTCACGATGAGCGCCGGGGTGTTTTCCCCGGTGTAGGCGTGCACAGCCGCGATGGCGTCGAGACCCGTGTCGCGCTCGCCGATGCGGTAATCCGCGATGACCGCATCCGGAAATCGAGGTTCGCGCTCGAGCGTGGCCGCGAGCTCCGCCAGCGACCCGGCCGAGGCGCTGTGGCAGCCCCATTCGCGCAACAGCGCTTCGGTACCGAAGCGCGCGTCGGGCTCGTCGTCGACCACCAGGATGAATTTGCCTTCGAGCGCGGCGCGCCAGCCGGGCTCGGCCGCGCGCGGACCGGTGTCGACCCGGCGATACGAAACCAGCGGCACTTCGAACCCGAAACGGGACCCGGCGCCCGCAACCGAGGAGACCTCGATTTCCGAACCGAGCAGCCGCGCCAGCCTCCTCACGATCGACAGCCCGAGCCCAAGCCCATGGCTGCGATCGCGCGGGAGATCGTCCACCTGGAAATACTCTTCGAACACCTGGTCGAGATGATCCGCGGCGATGCCGATGCCCGTGTCCCAGACCGCGATCAGCAGCCTCTTGCCGCGGCGGCGGCACCCGACAAGCACCCGGCCCTCATGCGTGTACTTGATCGCGTTCGATACCAGGTTGCGCAGGGCGCGCTCGAGAAGCGCGGCATCGGTCTTTACCACGGCGCGCGAGGCGAACACGCTGAGCGCCAGGTTCTTCGCCGCCGCTTCCGGACCGAAGTGCCGCTCGATCGTCTCGAAGATGGCGCGTAGAGGCACGTCGGCCATCTCCGGCTTCACCGCATCCGAATCGAGCTTCGATAAATCGAGGATGGCGCTGAACAGGCCATCCATGGCGTCGACCGAGCGCTCAAGGCGCGCCATGATTTCGCGCTCGGGGCCCGAGCTGCGTGGATGGAGCGTTCCCACCAGCAGGCTGATCGCATGCATGGGCTGGCGCAGGTCGTGGCTGGCCGCGGCAAGAAAACGGGTCTTTGCGCGCTCGGCGTGCTCGGCCGCCCGCCGCGCATCCTCGGCAATCGCGGTCTGCTCGCGCAGCCGCGCGCCGTGCGCTTCGAGGGCGGCCACGAGGTTCTCGTTCCGGATCGACAACTCCATGGATTGGACGATCGACCGGTTGAAGCTGGCCGCCATCCGCTGACTCCATAGGCCGGCCACTACCCCGCCGAACGCCAGGACTTTGGGCGCAATGCCCGGAAACCAAAGCATCGAGGCCACGTAGGCGAGCACCATCGGACCGAGAACGAGCGGAATCACCGGACGATAGGCGGAGAGCTTCTGGGCGCTGCCGACGGCGACCACGTACACGAGCAGGCTGATCGTGAGGAGGATTTCCGTCTCGTGCCCGGATGTCGAAGGGGCGAGTAGCAGCGGCGCCACTCCGATGGCGGCCATCGAGCACGCGTGCGGCACGACGAACCATTTCAGCCAGCCGCGCACCGCATCGTCATCGGGCCGGGCTCTGGAGTAGGCGGTCCAAGCGACCAGGCGCACCAGCAGCATGGAGACGATGGCCAGACCCCAGAGCAGGATCGTGGAGCCCTGCTCGGGGGCGTACAGCCAAAGCAGGCCGGCGGCGCCGCCCACGACGAAACCGACCGCGAGGAGATGGAAGACCGGAGCCGTCTCGATATACAGGCGGATCTGGCGGGCAAGCAGGAGGCGCGGATCGACGCCGGCAACCTCCCGCGCCTCGGCCTTCGGCAAAAGCAGAATATGTTCGCTCGCCATGGTTTGCCCGCTCAGACTACGCCGGTTCGCCCGGGGAGGTCTGATTACTTGGAGCGCGGCCGTGCGCACGCCGTCGGCGCGAGAGCCGCGCGATGTGACGGAGCGATGAAAAGCGCGGCGATTTACGCCGTGGCTACTTCTCTTCCTTCGGCCAGACCAGGTTGAGAAGCATAGCAAGCAGGATGCCCATCACGATGCCGTCGGTGACGAGGATGCGCAGGGCCTGCGGCACGATGTCGAAGGCCTGCGGCGGCGCGGCCTGGATGCCGAGTCCGACGCCGAGCGAGGCGGCGAGGATCACGGCATCGCGGCGGGAGGTCATGTTGCGGCCGATGATGTCGACGCCGACCGAGGCGACCATGCCGAACATGAAGAGAAGCACCCCGCCTAGCACCGCGTTCGGCATCAGCGCGATGATCGCGCCCACCTTAGGCACCAGCGCCATGACGATGAGGAACGCGCCGCCGAATGCGACCACGAAGCGGCTGCCGACGCCGGTGAGCGAGATGACGCCGATGTTCTGCGAGTAGGAGGTGAGCGCCATGCCGCCGAAGAGCGCCGACAGTGCCGAGCCCGCGCCGTCGTTGGCCACAGCACCGCGGATGCGCCAGCCTTCCTGCGGAACGCCGACGATGCGCGACACGGCAAGGGTATGGCCAGTGGTCTCGACCGCGGTGGCGAAGAAGCACACCACCACGGTGAGCACCGCGATCAGTCCGGGCCAGGCGAGTCCGCCATAGGGGAACGGGTGCGGCAGGCTGAGCCAGTCTGCACGCGTGACGGTGCCCATGTCGATCAGGCCGAACGCCGCCGACACGAGGTAGCCGATCACCATGGTGAGGAAGAGCGACAGCGCGCGTATGACTCCGGTGGAGAAGCGCGTGATCACGATGATCAGTACGATCATCAGAGCCGCGAGGCCGAGCGTCAGCGGCTTGCCGAACGCCGGCGTGCCGAGGCCGGTGGCCACGTTGATGCCGATCTTCATCAGGCCGGTGCCGATGAGCAGGATCGTGGTGCCGGTGACGATCGGCGGGAAGAAGCGATGCAGCCGCCCGATGAGCGGGCTCCAGGCGAACTGGACCAGGCCGCCGATCATGAGCGCGGTCATCGCCGCGGCCAGACTGAGCTCCTTCGAAATGGCGACGATGGGTCCGATGAAGATGTAGAACACCCCCATCACGATCGGCAGCCGCGGACCGACAAACCCCAGGCCGAGCGCAGAGACCATGGTGGCGATGCCGCAGCCGATCATGGTGCCCGAGACCATGAGGATGCGCGTCTCCTCGGGCAGGTTGAGGAGGCGCCCGACGATGAGCGGCCCGCCGACCATGGCGGTGAACATCACCAGCACGTGCTGGATGCCGAAGAGCGAAGTCTTGACCGGACCCGGGTAGTCGTTCAGCTCGAAGTCGAGCTTGGTGAAGCCGCGGTCTGCGCCGTGTCCTCCGTGCACTGCCACGTCCGCTGTGTGGGCGTCCTGCGCCTTCGCTCGTGCCGCCGCTGCTCCGTTGCTCACGCTCATCCTCCCTTGATGAACTGCCTCCAGCTTCCCAGGCTGGTAATTTCGCGCGCGCCCCTCGTGGCGTGGGCTTCGCACAGGAATCCCTTCACCTGCCGTCCGTTCTCCAGCGTAAGCGTGCCGATGCCGAGCGGCGCCGGGATGCCGTCGACGAAGCCGCCGAAGGCGCTCGCTGGAACTTCCCACACCTCCACTTCGATCGCCGCGCCCGCATCATCACGCACCAGGCCCGGCCGCGGCGGCTTGAAATCGGTGAGCGCGAACAGCCGGTAGGTCGACGCCGTGCGCGACTTCGCGACAAGCCGTGCGCCGCGCTCCGTGAGCTGGTGGTTGAGCGGCAGCCCCGACATGTGCGCGCCGCAGACGGCGACTTGAATAAGATTCGCGTGCAGGCTCTCTTGAGGATTTTCTGTTGGGAGAGGCAAACCCGTAGCACCCATCGTCTTCACGGCGGCGCGGTGGGCGATGTCGCCCAGGCTGCAGAGGACCTCGTCGCTGAACGCCGGCGCCACGAGCGTCACGCCGAACGGCAGCCCGTCGCGCTGGAAGCCCGCGGGCACCGCGATCGCGGCGAGGTCGAGCAGGTTCATGAAGTTCGTGTAATAGCCGAGATTGCTGTTCAGCTTCACCGGCTCGGCTTCGAGCTCGTCGAGACGGTAGATGCTGCCGGCCGTGGGCGTCACCAGGATGTCGATCTCGTCCCACACCGGCGCCGTCTTGCGCTGGAGCTGTTTCAGGCGGTAATACCCAGCAAAGGCGTCGTTCGCCGAGAACTTCTTCGCGCCGCCGATGATCGCCGCGGTGACCGGATGCAGCGCCTCGGGATTGCGCTCGATGAACTCGCGGATCGCGACGTAGCGCTCGGCAACCCAGGGCCCTTCGTAGAGGAGTCGCGCGGTCTCCAGAAAGGGCGCAAAGTCGACTTCAACCTCCTCCGCCCCCATCACGGAGATTCTGTCGAGCATTTCCTCGAACAGGCGCGGCGTCTCGGAGTTTCCGAAGAATTGAAGCTGCTCCGCGCGTGGCACGCCGAATCGCAGGCCGGCGAAGGAGCGCGGCAGCGCGCGCGCCGGCGGCGCGGCGCGGCGCGAGAAAGGATCGGCCGGATCGAAGCCCTGCGCCACGCGCAGCACGGCGGCGGCGTCGGCGGCGGTGAGGCCGAAAATCGAGACGCAGTCGAGCGAGCGGCACGCGGGCACCACGCCGCGCGTGCTCAGAAGCCCGCGCGTCGGCTTGAGGCCGACGATGTTGTTGAACGCGGCCGGGACGCGCCCCGATCCCGCCGTGTCGGTGCCCAGGCTGAAGCTCACGAGCCCGGCCGCGACGGCGACCGCCGAGCCCGAGCTCGAGCCGCCCGGGATGTAGGCGGGATTGAAGCTGTTCGCCGGCACGCCGTAGGGCGAACGCACGCCGACGAGGCCCGTGGCGAACTGGTCGAGGTTCGCCTTGCCGACCGGGATCGCGCCCGCCGCGACGAGGCGCTCGACCACGGCGGCGCTCGCTTCAGGCCGGTGGGCGAACTCCCGGCAGGCGGCGGTGGTGCTAAACCCCCGGCAGTCGATGTTGTCCTTGATCGCGAAGGGAATACCGTAGAGCGGCAGCCCGGCGGCGCCGCGGCGCTCGAGCTCGGCGGCGCGCGCCTCGAGCTCGGCGCGCGGCGCGAGCTCGATCCAGGTCGGGTCCTTGCCGCGGCGCGCGATGCGTTCCAGGATGGCGGCGACGAGCTGCGAGGGCCGCAGCCGGCCGGCGGCGTAGCCGGCTTTCAGTGCAGCAATGTTCAGCGAATCGAAGGAGGCGTCGGCGCCTTGCAGCACGCCGAGAGCATACTCTAGTATACAAGCCTGTGTACATCCAGCGCCTGCTGCCCAACCTGTACCGCGACTCGGTGTCGCTGATGCAGCTCTCGGCCGCGCTCGGAAAGCTGCCGGGCGTCGAGCAGGCCTCGGCGGTGATGGCGACGCCGGGCAACCTCGAGTTCCTGCGCCAGGCGGGCCTCGTCGACGGCGACATTGCGCCGCGGCCGAACGATCTGCTGGTGGCGGTGCGCGGCAAGTCGACCGCGCAGCTCGAGGCCGCGCTCGCCTCGGCACTTTCCTCCCTCAATAATGAATCAGCCAGGGATGTTCAGGGTGTCGTAGCCGAAGCGCCATTGCGCAGCCTGCAGATGGCGCTCGCGCGCTCGCCGGCGGCGAACCTCGCGTTGATCTCGGTGCCCGGCGACTACGCTGCGGCCGAGGCCATGAAGGCGCTGCGCCTCGGACTCCACGTCATGCTCTTCAGCGACAACGTCGCGCTCGCCGACGAGGTCGCGCTCAAGCGCTACGCCGACGGGAAGGGCCTGCTGGTGATGGGTCCGGACTGCGGTACCGCGATCGTCGACGGCGTGCCGCTCGGCTTCGCCAATGCGGTGCGCCGCGGCGCGGTCGGCGTGGTCGGCGCCTCGGGCACCGGCATGCAGCAGGTGACGAGCCTCGTCCACCGGCGCGGCGGCGGCATCTCGCACGCCATCGGCACCGGCGGCCACGATCTCGGCAAGGACGTGGGCGGGATCACCATGCTGCGCGGTCTCGCCCTTCTCGCGCGCGATGAAGACACCAAGGCGATCGTGCTCATCTCCAAGCCGCCCTCGCCCGCCATCGCACGCGAGGTCATTGCGGCCGCACGCAAGGCAGGCAAGCCGGTGGTCATCAACTTCATCGGTTCGACCGACGACCCTTCCGGCGGCAACCTGCATGTCTCGCGCACGTTGGACGATGCTGCTTCGGCTGCGGTAGCGCTCGCCAAAGGTCGCAAACCGTCGCGCGCATCGAGTTCTCCGCTGAAGCTGCCCAAGCTGAAATTCAAGCGAGGACAGCGCTATATCCGCGGCCTCTTCAGCGGCGGAACATTCTGCTACGAGGCGTCGGCTCTCCTCGGCGATGTTTGGTCGAACGCGCCGGTCGATCCGAAGAGGGCGATCGAGGATCCGTGGAAGTCGCGCGAGCATACGCTCATCGACCTCGGCGACGACGTGTTCACCCGCGGCCGCCCGCACCCGATGATCGACCTGCGCCTGCGCAACGAGCGCATGCTCGAGGAGGCCGCCGACCCGCAGGTGGCGGTGATCCTGCTCGACGTGGTGCTCGGCTACGGCTCGCATGCCGATCCCGCGGCTGAGCTGGTACCAACAATCGAAAAAGCTCAAGGGATCGGACGTAAGAAGGGGCGTAACCTCGCTGTCGTCGCTTCGGTCTGCGGCACCGACGAGGATCCGCAGGGCCTCGAGCGCGAGGAAGCGGCGCTGCGCGAGGCCGGCGTCCTCCTCACCGAGAGTAATGCGAGCGCCGCGCGGCTCGCCGGCGCCATCGTGGCGAAGCTCAAATGAGCACGCTATTCGGCAAGCCGCTGTCCGTTCTGAATGAAGGCATCGGCTCGTTCGCCGACGCCATCGTGCAGCGTGGCGGCGCCGCGACGCGGCTCGAGTGGGCGCCGCCGGCGGGCGGTGACCGCGCCGTCGGCATGACGCTTGCGCGGCTCGTGAATCATCCGGCGATCGAGGCGGCGAACGCCAAGGCATCCGAGCGCTATCTGGCGGCGCAGCCGCGGCTCGAAGGAATCGGCGTGGCGCGCGAAGTGCTGCCCGACATGGGCAGCCGCATGATCCTGCACGCCGGGCCGCCGATCGCGTGGCAGCGGATGTGCGGCCCGATGCGCGGCGCGATCGTCGGCGCGATTCTCTACGAGGGCTGGGCCGAGGACGCCGACGCGGCGCGCGAGCTGGCCGAGTCGGGCGAGCTCGCCTTCGAGCCCTGCCACCACCACGCCGCGGTCGGCCCGATGTCGGGGATCATCAGCCCGTCGATGCCGGTATGGATCGTGGCGAACTCGACCCACGGCAACCGCGCCTTCAGCAACCTGAACGAGGGCCTGGGCAAGGTGCTGCGCTTCGGCGCCAACGGCCCCGAGGTGCTGTCGCGCTTGGGGTGGATGCAGAAAACCCTCGGTCCAACCCTGAGCGCGGCCTTCGAGGTTCTGAAGGAGATGGAGTTGAAACCGCTCATGGCGCAGGCGCTCCACATGGGCGACGAAGTGCACAACCGCAACGTGGCGGCGTCGTCGCTGCTCATCCGGCGCCTGGTGCCGGCGCTCCTCAAGTCCTCGGCGAGCGCCGCCGATGCCGCGTCGGTGATCGAGTTCATCGCCGGCAACGACCACTTCTTCCTGAACATCTCCATGGCCGCGTGCAAGAGCATGCTGGACGCCGCGCACGGCGTCGCCGGAAGCAGCATGGTCACGGCGATGGCGAGGAACGGCGTCGACTTCGGCATCCGCGTGAGCGGCCTGGGCGAGCGCTGGTTCACCGCGCCCGCCCCGGTCGTGAACGGGCTCTATTTCCCCGCCTACACCACGAAGGACGCGGCGCCGGATCTCGGCGACAGCGCGATCACCGAGACCGCCGGGCTGGGAGGCTTCGCCATGGCGGCGGCGCCGGCGATCGTCAAGTTCGTCGGCGGCACGCCGCAGGACGCGCTCGCCAACACGCTCGCAATGACGCACATCACCCTCAAGCGAAACGGCGCCTTCACCCTGCCGGCGCTCGATTTCGCCGGCACGCCCGCGTGCATCGACGCGCGGCGCGTGGTCGACACGGGAATGCTTCCGGTGATCAACACCGGCATCGCGCACAAGGAACCCGGCGTCGGCCAGATCGGCGCCGGCGTCACGCGCGCGCCGCTCGCGTGCTTCACGCAGGCAGTGGCCGCTCTGGCCGAAGAGGTGCCGGCATGAAAGAGAAGCCTGGACTCGCCGTCGTGGCGATCGGCGGCAATGCACTGATCCGGGATCGCAAGCACGAGTCGATCGTCGACCAGTACGAGATGGTCTGCGCGCTCGCCGAGGACATCGCCGGCATGATCGAGGCCGGCTGGAAGGTGGTGGTCACGCACGGCAACGGGCCGCAGGTCGGCTTCATCCTGCGCCGCTCGGAGCTCTCCATCGCCGAGGTGCCGCCGGTGCCGATGGACTATGCCGGCGCCGACATCCAGGGCGCGGTCGGCTACATGTTCCTCAAGGCGCTGCGCAACGTGTTCAGGCGCCGCCGCATCAAGCGCGAGCCGGCGTGCGTCGTGACGCAGACGCTGGTCGACCGCAACGACCCGGCGTTCGCCAATCCCATCAAGCCGATCGGCTCGCACATGGAGGAGGCCCGCGCAAGGGAGCTCGCGAAGAAGTTCAACTGGACCGTGCGCGAGGATGCGGGCCGCGGCTGGCGGCGCGTCGTGGCCTCACCCAAGCCTCGGGCGATCCTCGAGACCCAGGTCATCAAGAGTCTCGCTGCCGCCGGCTACGTCGTGGTCGCCTGCGGCGGCGGCGGCATCCCGGTGATAGAGGCGGAGAACGGCGAGCTGCGCGGCGTCGAGGCGGTGATCGACAAGGACCTCGCCTCGAGCCTGCTCGCGCGCAGCATGGAGGCCGACATCCTCGTGCTGCCGACCGGCGTCGAGAAGGTGGCGCTCGACTTCAACAAGCCGACCCAGCGCTGGCTCGACCGCATGACCCTCGCCGAGGCGCGCAAGCACCAGGCCGACAACCAGTTCGATCCCGGCAGCATGGGGCCGAAGATCGCGGCGCTCGTCGACTTCGTCGGCGGCGGCGGGCGCATGGGACTCATCACCGATCCGCCCAACCTCTCGCGCGCGCTGCGCGGTGAGACGGGGACTCGCCTGATCGCGAAGTGAGACCATCGGCCTTTTCATGAAGAAGGTCGCGGTCCTCGACGATTACCACCGCGTTTTCGACGCTGATCCTTCCATCGCGCGCCTGCGCCGCCGGATTTCGGTCGACGTCTTCACAGAAAAAATCACTTCCCTGGAGAAGCTTAAGGACTATCCCGTGCTGATCGCGCTGCGCGAGCGCACGCGCTTCGACGCGGCGTTCTTCGCGCGGCTGCCGTCGCTCGAGCTCATCGCGCAGACCGGTAACCATGCCTACCACGTCGACGTCGCGGCCGCGACGCGCGCGGGCGTCCTGGTCGGCATGGCCTCGTCGGACCTCGAGGCCATGGGCGCGGTCGCGCGCTCGACGATTGAGCTCGCCTTCGGCCTTATGCTCGCCGTGATGCGGCGCATCCCGCAGACCGACCAGGCGATGCGACGCGGCGGATGGCCCTCGTTCGCCGGCCGCACGCTCGCCGGCAAGAAGCTCGGCATCGTCGGACTCGGTCGGATCGGCCGCGAGGTCGCCGCGCTCGCGCGCGCGTTCGGCATGGAGATCCTGGCATGGGGTCCGACGCTTACGGCGCAGCGCGCCGCCAAGTCCGAAGCGAAATTCATGGAGCTCGATGCCCTGCTCCAGGCCGCGGACGTCGTCACGGTGCACCTGAGGCTCTCCGACGAGAGCCGCGGCTTGCTCGACGAGCGCAGGCTCCGCCTCATGCGTCCGCACGCCGTTCTCATCAACACCGCGCGCGGCGCGATCGTCGACGAAAAGGCGCTGGCGCGGCTCCTGGAGGAAGGCGCGATCGCCGGCGCGGGACTTGATGTGTATGTTGAGGAGCCCCTTGGACGCGATTCACCGCTGCGGCGCCTCGACAACGTCGTCCTCACCTCGCACCTCGGCTGGCCGGCGGATTCCACCTACCGCACCATGGCCGAGGGCATGGTCGCGATCGTCGAGGCCTATCTCGACGGCAGCTACGAGCGGGCGATCAATCCCGAGGCGCTGAAGAACCGAAAATAATTCGGGGTCAGAGCCCGAATTCGCTACTGCCGGATACCCAGCATTCCCACGAGCCGGTTGTAAAGCTCGAACTGCTCGCCCACGAAGCGCTCGGTCTCGGCGGGGGAGCGGATCGCGGCGATGCCGCCGAGCCGCGCGTTGCCCTGCTGCCAGCCGGGATCGCGTGCGAGTTGCTGGAGGACCACGGTCCAGCGCTCGACGATCTCGCGCGGCAGGCCGGGCGGACCCATGAGGGCGGTCCAGCCGACGATCGCGTTCATGCCGGGAAAGCCGGCCTCGGCGGCGCTCGGCACGTCGGGGATTTCGGGGAGCCGCGCTGGCGTGACGAAAAGCGCGCGCAGGGCGCCTGCCCTGACCTGCGGGATCACCGTGGGTGCGTTGTTGCACGCGAAGTTCACCTGGGCGGCGAGCACCGCGGTGGTGACTTCGCCGCCGCCCTTGAAATGGATTCCGACGGCGTGGTCTTTGGTGAGGCCGGCGAGCGTCATGAAATACTGCGACGCCATGTTCTGGCTGGTGCCGACTCCGGCAGTAGCGAAGTTGAGCTTTCCGGGGTTCGCGCGAATCGCGTTCACCAGCTCGGCCGCGCTTCGGATCGGCGCGTCGCCCCGCACGAAGCAGATGTAGGGATTGAGCTCGATGAGCGAGAGCATCGTGAACTCGTTCCACTTGTACTGCAGCTTCGAATCGAGCGCGGGAAGGATGGCGTGCGTGGCGATGCGCGCGACGAGCAGCGTGTAGCCGTCGGGCGCCGCATGCTTCACCCACATGGTGCCGATCGCGCCCGACGCTCCGGCGCGGTTGACCGGGACGATCGGCTGGTTGTTGAGGTACTTCTGCGCGTGAACCGCGACGTTGCGCCCCGAAAGATCCGAGTCGCCGCCGGCGGCGAACGGAATGATCAGGGTGATGGGCTTCGACGGATAGCCCTGCGCCGCGGCCGTGGCGCTGGCAAGGGCGAGCAGGACTGAGGCGAGCGTTTTCAAGCTATTCTCCTCGCATGGATTATGACCCGGTCGCCGGACCCGGTGTGTGGTACGGCCGCGAGCTCGCACGCCGCGACGACTGGATCCGGCCTTTCGCTCCGCGCGAGCTCGACGAGATCGATGCCGCGGTTCGGATATTTGCGAGCACGGGGAAGAGTCTTGAGACCCTGAGTCCGGCGAGCTTCCCCTTGCCCAACCTTGGTCCGTTCCTGCGGGAAGTCCTGAATGAATTGCTGGAGGGACGCGGCTTTGTTCTGCTGCGCGGGCTGCCGGTCGAGCGGATGACGCGCGAGGAGCAGGCGATCGCGTATCTCGGCCTCGGCGCCTGGCTCGGCCGGTTCCGCTCGCAGAACGCCAAGGGTCATCTTCTCGGCCACGTGAAGGATCTCGGGCTCGACATCCGCGATCCGAACGTGCGCTACTACCAGACCAGCCGCAAGCTCGAGTACCACACCGACTCGGTCGATGTCGTAGGCCTCCTGTGCCTGAAGGCGGCGAAGGCGGGCGGCGAGAGCTATCTCGCGAGCTCCATGAGCGTTTACAACGAAATCCTAAGAAAGAAACCCGGTTTGTTGCCCGCCTTGTTCGAGCCCTTTCCGACCGACCGGCGCGGCGAGGTGCCCGAGGGCATGAAGCCCTGGTTCGACATCCCGGTCTTTCACCGCCACGCCGGAAAGCTCTCGTGCATATACGTGCGCCAGTACATCGAATCAGCGCAGGCGCATTTCCCCGAGGCGCGGCGGCTGAGCGCCGAGCAGCGAGCGGCAATGGACCTCGTCGACGAGATCTGCAACGACCCTTCCGTCCATCTCTCGATGGACTTCCGCCCGGGCGACGTCCAGCTTCTGCACAACCACCAGATCCTGCATTCGCGCGGCGACTTCGAGAACTGGCCTGAGCCCGAACGCCATCGCCACCTGCTGCGCCTGTGGCTCGCGCCGCCGCAGGCACGGCCGCTGCCAGAGGTGTTCGACCCTCGCTACGGCGGCGTGCTTCCGGGCGAGCGCGGCGGCATCGTGGTGAAGGGAACGCGCCTCACGGTTCCACTCGAGGCGGAATAATCAGTATTTGGGTGCAGCCAGCCTCTCGATCATCACGTTGACGCAGGCGGGCTTGCCGGCTGCGGTGGCGCGACGAAGCGCACCCTGCAGTTCCGCAGGTGTCGAGACATCCTCTCCATGCGCGCCCAGTGCGCTCGCCACGGCGCCATAGCGAGTCGGCAGGAGCTCGCAGCCCTTGGCGCGGTCCTTGCCGTACGCGCGAAGCTGGATCTGGTACTCGGCGTTCCAGGTCGCATCGTTGCCGATCACCGCAACGTAATCGAGCCGATGACGCACGGCGGTATCGAGCTCGGCCACGTGGAAGCCGAAGGTGCCGTCGCCCAGCATCGCCACGACGCGCGCATCGGGACACGCGAGCTTCGCGGCCGCGGCAAAGGGCAGCGCCGAGCCGATCGAGCCGGCGGGACCGTTGATGAGCCGCCGCGGCGCGCTCAGGCAGGCCTGCGCCCATTGCCCGAACTCGCCGCCGTCCGAAACGAGGATGGCATCGAGTTGGTCGAGCAGCGGCTGGACCTCACGGCAAAGTGCCACCGGGTGGATGGGTCCCTCCCGCTTCGATTGAACTGTGCGCCATTCCGGCGGCCGGTAGCGCAGCGCGGCGCGGACCTCCTCCAGCCATGCCCTATCTTCGAACGAGATCCCCTGGACGGTGTGCAGGTCGACCACACGGCATCCCGGCGCGAACGCCTTGCCGAACTTCAGCGTGAAATCGACGCGCTTGCCGAGGAGCAGCACGAGATCGGCCTGCACCAGAACCATGGCGAGGCGACCCAGGCTCGGGTCGTTCACGCCGCGCGGGCTCTCCATCCCGATGACCGGAATGCCGGTCGCCGCCTCGAGCTCCCGATTGCTTTTTTCGCGCATGGCGGCCGGCCCGGCGATGATGAGCGGCCGCCGCGCCTCGCCGAATGCAAAGCGGTTCTGACGCGGCTCCTCCTCGACCGCGAACTCGGCGAGACCGGGCACTCGCGCGTCGGTGGTCGCATCCAGGACGTCGTTCGGAATGCTGAGATGCACCGGCCCGGGCGTACCCGACTTCGCCTCGCGCCACGCTCGGGCGATGTCGTCGGCGAGCGTGTCGGCCGAGCGCGCAAGCCAGGAAGCCTTGGTGACCGGCGCAGCCATGGCGGCCTGGTCCATCTCCTGGAACGCGCCTTTTCCGAGCTCGCCGAGCGGCGCGTGTCCCGAGATGAGGACCAGCGGCGATTCGGAAGCGAGCGCCGTATAGAGCGCGCCGACGGCGTTGGCGTGGCCGGGGCCGCCGGTGACGAGCGCAATGCCCGGCTCGCCGGTGAGCCGGCCCCACGCATCGGCCATGTGCACGGCGGCCGCCTCGTGGCGCACGTGCACGATCGAGAGCTTCGCGTCGAGCGCGGCGTCGAACACCGGCATGACGTGGTTGCCCGAGAGCGCGAAGAGATGCCGCGCCCCCGCCGCGGCGAGCGAGCGTGCCAAGAGGTCTGCGCCCCGCAGTGGCGATTTCATGAGGCGTAGGATAACAATGGACCATGGTGCCCGAGCTCGACGTCGTCATCGAGGTCCCGCGCGGCAGCTTCCTCAAGCGCGGATCGACCGGCAGGGTGGACTTCGTGTCGCCGCTGCCCTGCCCCTACAACTACGGGTCGGTCCCGCAATACATCGGCCTCGAGGGGGATCTGCTCGACGCGCTGGTGCTGGGGCCGCCCCTGCCGCTCGGCACGCGCGTCCGGGTGAAAGCCTGGGGTGCGATCACGTTGCGCGATCGGGGAATGATCGACGACAAGCTCGTCTGCAGCCACGAACCCCTGCAGCCGTCCGAGCGCCGCGCCGTGCTTCGATTCTTCCGCTTCTACGCGGCATGCAAAGGCTTGCTCAACTTCGTGCGCCGCCGCCCGGGCCGCAACGCGTGCGAAGGATGGCTTGACGCGCGCGCGGCGATCGCTCGCGCAAGGCCACGCGATGCGAGCTGGAAGGAACCGACGATTCCCTACTAGAGGTTGAACTCGCGCAAGGCGTGCTCGCGCAGCTTGGCCTTCTGCACCTTGCCGCTCGCGGTCATGCCGATCGCTTCGAAGTCCTCGACGATTCTAAGGTAGCGCGGCACGCGGAAGTTGGCGCATCTCGCTTTTGTCCATTGAATCAATTCCGCTTCAGTCACCTTGTGATTCGCTTTGAGCGTGACGTAAGCGCAGGGCACTTCGCCGAGGCGCGCATCGGGCACGCCCACGACCTGTGCGGTCTCGACGGCGGGATGCGCGAGCAGCACCTCCTCGACTTCGGCCGGGGCGACGTTCTCGCCGCCGACGCGGAACACGTCCTTCAGCCGGCCCACCATGCGCAGCCTTCCGTCGGCCGTGAGCTCGCCGAGGTCGCCGGTGCGCAGCCACCCATCGGCGGTGAACGCCTTGGCGTTCGCCTCGGGGTTGTTGCAGTAGCCCTTCATCACGTTCCAGCCGCGCACCTGGATCTCGCCTTCGCGAATGCGCAGCTCCACGCCCTCGTGCGGCAGCGCCAGCCCGTTGACCCGGAGCTCCTCGGGGTCGCGCCAGTCGCTCATCACCACGTTGGGCGAGCATTCCGAGAGGCCGTAAGCCGCGCAGATGTGCTTCGCGCCGAGCACTTCGATGATCGCGCGCATGGTCTGCGGCCCGGCCGCCGCCCAGCCGCCGCGTAGGCTCAGTTTCCGCCCGGGAAAGTCGGCGTGGCCCATCAGCATCTGCATGATCGTGTCGTTGCCGGAGAGCAGCGTGCACCGCTCGCGCTCCATCAGCTCGAGCGCGGCGCCGGCCTCGAAGGTCGGCAGCGTGACGAGGCACGCGCCGCTCACCAGGGCCATCAGCGCGGACAGCGTCGAGCCGGCGACGTGGAAGAACGGCCGGCAGTTGAAGTAGCGATCGTCGGCGCGGATGCCGATGCGGCTGCCCGCGGCCCAGGCGTCGCGCAGCATGCCGTCGTGGGTGAGCATCGCGCCCTTCGGATACGCCGTGGTGCCAGAAGTGAACTGGATCAACAAGACGTCATCAGGGGAAACGTTGGTGGGTCCAAACCGTTTCTCTTGGGAGATACCGTCGGAAACATCGACAGCGTTCGAAAAGCCGATCTCGCGCACCATGGCGCCGAAATCGATGCCGAGAAAGCGCTCGACGTAGAACAGCGCCTTGCATCCCGACTGCTTCAGGCAGAAATCGATCTCCGCGGCCTTGAAGCGCGTATTGACTGGTACGGTGATCGCGCCGATGAGCGCCGCGCCGTAGAAGAGCGCGAGCCACTTCTCGTCGTTGCCCATCAGGATGCCGACCCGGTCGCCATGCCGCAGACCCATGGCCTGCATTGCGCCGGCGGCCGCGCGAGCCTTGTCGAGCATCTGACCGTAGGTAAAGCGCCCGTTCTGGGTGACGAGCGCTTCGGCATGCGGAGCGCGCTGCGCGAGCACCTCGCCCAGCGTCTGCGGCTTCCAGCTCAAGACTTGCCCATGCCCTTGCCCGACGCGAGCTGCGCTTCGATTGCCATCAGCTCGAGGCCGAGCGCGCCGTGCGGGTCGAGCTCGACGCCGCGGTCGATGCACTGCTTGGCGTAGCGGATCGCCTCGGGCGATGCCGCGGCCACGGCGTGAGCGATGGTGGAGAGCTCCTGCTCGAGCTCGGCGGCCGTCACCACTCTCGAGACGAAGCCGGCGACGCGCGCCTCCGCGGCGGTGAGCCGGCGCCCGGTGAACATGAGGTCCTTGGCGAGGCGCTTGCCGAGTACGCGCGGCAGCCGCTGGGTCGCACCGACGGTCCCGCGCATCGCCTCGGGCGTGCCGAACGCCGCGTCGGGAGTCGCAACGACGAAATCGCACGCGGCCGCGATCTCCACGCCCGAGCCGAGCGCCGCGCCGTGCACTACGGCGACCGAGGGCATCGGCAGCGACTCGAGCGCGTGATACGCGGCGAAGGCCTTCAGCCGGCGTGCGCGCACCTGGTCGACGCTCATGCCGGCGCGCTCCTTCACGTCGGCGCCGGCGCAGAACACCGGGCCTTTGCCGCGCACGAATACCAGCCGGATAGTCGGGTCCACCTCCGAAGCAACTCGACGCAGGTCCTCACACATCTGGTCGTTGAGCGCGTTGCGCGCGTCGGGGCGGTTGAGGGTGATGGTCGCTATCGCGCCGTCGACCGAATAGAGCACCGTCATGGCGGCGAAGTCTTTCCGAGCTCGGCAAGGATCTTCCGCGTGTGCTCGCCGAGCGCCGGCGGCCGCCCGATCTCGGGGTTGTCCCAGCCGAGGAACTTGTAGGGCAGCGCGAGCGCCTTGAATTCGCCCACACCCGGGTAGTCGAAGCTGCCGACGAGGCGGCGCGCCCGCACGTGCGGGTCGTTCAGGATCTCGGCGACGTCGTTCACCGGGCCCACAGGCACTTCGCCCCGATCCAGCCTGGCAATCAGCTCGGTGCGTTCGAGCTTGGAAATCGCCTCGTTGAGCACGCGCATCACCTCATCGCGTCTTTCCACGCGGATCGCGTTGGAGCCGAAGGCCGCGCCCCATTCGGCGATCTCGAGGGCCTGGCAGAGCGGCGCCCAGTGCTGGTCGCTCGCAGTGATGTGGGCGTATTTGCCGTCGCGGCAGCGAAACGTCGCGGACGGCACGCGTCCCGGGTGCTCGGTTCCGAGGCGCGGCGGGACCTCGCCGAGGGCGAAGTAGCGCGCCGCGGCGAGTGTGAGCAGCGCCACCTGGCCGTCGAGCATCGAGAAGTCGACGTAGCAGCCTTTGCCGTTTTGGGTGCGTCCGGCGAGTGCGGCGAGGATCGCGATGGCGATCCACAGCCCTGAGGTGAGGTCAGCGACCGGCAAGCCCGGCTTCACCGGCCCGCCGCCGCGCTCCCCGGTAAGGCTCATGATGCCGCCCATCGCCTGGAACACCGTGTCGTAGCCCTTCTTGTGCGCGTACGGCCCGCTCTGGCCGAAGCCGGTGCAGGAGACATAGACGAGCGCCGGGTTGAGCGAGGAAAGCACGCCGTAGTCGAGGCCGTAGCGCCCGAGCGTCCCGACCGGAAAGTTCTCGAGCACCACGTCGGCCTTCTGCGCGAGGCTGCGGATCACCTGGCGGCCTTCGTCGGAGCGCAGGTCGACGGTGATCGACTCCTTGGAGCGGTTGCATGCGAAGTAGTAGGCGCTGTCCTGCGCGAGCTGCGGCTCGAAGCCGCGCGTCTCGTCGCCGCTGCCTGGCTGCTCGACCTTCACGACGCGCGCCCCGAGCTCGGCGAGGATCATCGACGCGAACGGGCACGCGAGCACCCGTGAGAGGTCGAGGATCGTTACATGGTCGAGCGGTTTCACCAGGAAGATCTCATTTCGCCAACTTCTGGAAATTTCGCATCCGGCGATTGGTATCCCTGCCCCGCTCCAGCGCCGCCGCGAGCGGCAGGTCGGCCACCTCGTGGAAGAGTCGCTTGGTTTCCGCCCTTGCAGCCGGTGTCATGGCGGCCAGCTTTTCCGCGAAAGACATGGCCTGGGAAAAAAGCTCGGGATCGGGCACAACCCGGTTCACCATGCCGAGCTGCAGCGCCCTCGCGGCATCGATCGGCTCGCCGAGTGCGACCAGCTCGAACGCCGCCTTGCGCCCAACCTGGCGCACGAGATTCGCCATCACGATGGCGGCGACGATCCCGTGTCTCGCCTCGGGATAACCGAGCTTCGCGCTAGCCGCCATCACCGCGATGTCGGCGGCGATGGCCAGGCCAGCACCTCCGCCCATCGCCGCGCCGTTGATCGCAGCGACGATCGGCCTGGAGATCTTCGGGAAGACGAGATGGAGCTGCATGGTGAGCTCGGCGCGCTCCTCCGCGGCGCGCGGATCCTGCAGGCCCTTGAACTCGGTCAGGTCGGCGCCGGCGCAAAATCCCTGCCCGGCTCCCGTGAGCACCACGCAGCCGACGCCCTCGGCTCGATCGGCTTCTCTGAGGTTCTCCAGGAGGGCCTTGGTGAGATCCGCATTGAGCGCGTTCCGCTTCTCCGGGCGATTCATCGTGAGAATGCGGACGGCACCCCGATTTTCGATAAGTAATACGCTCATAGCGAGGCGAGCCTCCTTCTTGCCTCCTCGGCTTCGGCCACCAGCCGCCGCATGATCTCGGCCGCGGGCAGGATCTCGTCGACGAGCCCCGCGCTCTGCCCGGCCTCGACCTTGCCCCACTCGACATCGCCTTCCAGCGCCGCCGCTTTAAGACTTGAGGTTTTGAAAATTTCCTCTAGCTCGGAGGAAGAAGCTCCTGCCCGCTCCGCGGCCTCGTACTTCGCCGAGAAGGCGTTCTTGAGCTGCCGGATCGGCAGCCCGCCGCGGCCGACGAGCGTGGTCTCGTGCACGTCTGCCGCGAGCACGGCGCGCTTGTAGTTCTCGTGCACGCTCGCTTCGGGACTCGCGATGAAGCGCGTGCCGAGTTGCACTGCGTCGGCGCCCAGCGCGAGAAGCGCCGCGACGCCGGCGCCGTCGGCGACGCCGCCGCTCGCCACGACCGGAAGCCCGACCGCCTTGACCACGCGGCGTACCAGCACCAGCGTACCGACCTCGGACGGCGGCGGATGGCCGCCCGCCTCGGCGCCGTCGACGACGAGCGCGTCCACGCCCGCCGCCTCGGCTTTCTTCGCGTGCTCGACCGACGCCACCACGTGCAGCCACTTCGTGCCGACGGTGCGGAAGCGCGCGAGATGCTCGCGCGGCCCGCCCTGCGAGGCGACCATCACCGGGATGCGTGCTTCGTGGGCGATGTCGAGCAACTCCGCCGCGCGCGGATTGTTCAGCGGAATGTTTACGCCGTAGGGCTTTTGCGTTCCCTTTCTTATTTCTTTGAGAGCAGAGCGGAAATCGTCGGTCCGCATCGGCCCCGCCGCGATCACGCCCATGCCGCCGGCGTTCGAGACCGCGATGACGAGCGGCGCGTTGGACGAGGCCCAGCTCATCGCGGCCTGGAAGATCGGGTGCTCGATGCCGAGGAGCTCGGTAATGCGCGTCTTCATTTCTTTTCCTGCTGGATGAAGGCGCGCGCCTGCCCCGCGAGCTTCGCCAGCGCGCTTTCGAATACCTGCTTCTCGTCTCGCGTGAGGCAGCCGCGGAAGGCGCGGTCGCGCTGCGAGGCGGCCTCGATCAGGCCGTCGTAGAGCTTGCGGCCGCTCTTGCTCAGCGTGAGGTGAACCCCGCGCCCATCCTGCGAGTTGGCATCGCGCACGACGAGCTTGCGCTTCGCGAGTCCCGACACCACGCGGCTCATCTGGCTCTTGTGGATGCCCGCCGCGTGGGCGAGGTGGCCGAGCGAGAGCGGCTCGGTCGCCCCTCCAAGAAGGGCGATGGTGCGCCACTCCCACAGGCTCACGCCGAACTCGCGCCGGTAGCGCAGCTCCGCGCCGCGCGAGAGCAGGTTCGCGACCTCGTGCAGCCGATAGGACAGGAGCTCGCGGATCATCAGTCGTCGAAGAAAGGCGTCTCGCCTTCGCCGCGCAGCCGGATGTCGAAGCGGTAGCGGTTCACGCCTTCCTTCTTTGCTACCAGCCGGTCGCTTCTTTCCTTCAGGTTTTCCAGAACTGGGTCGGGCGAGTGGTCGAAGTACATGGCGGTCTGGAGCTGGCGCATGAGACCGGAGTACAGGATCAGGAAATTGATATGCGGTGCCCTCCCCTGGCTCGCTCCTGGCCTTATTGTTCGAAAAACATAAGTGCCGGTGGAGTCAGTCGCGGCGCGGCCCCAGCCGCAGAAGGTGGGATTGTCGAAGCGCCCCTCGGCGTCGGCCTGCCAGATCTCGAGCACCACGTTGTCGAGCGCGCGGCCGTCGGCCTGCACCACGCGGCCAGTAATTTCGATCGGCTCACCCTGAGCACCCGCGGCGAGGTCGTTCGCGCCGGCGGCGAACTCGCGTGGGAAGAACGGCCCGAGCGTCATCTCCGCCGTGGGCACGTGCCGCGTCACGGCAGCTCCGCAGCGGCGTTGCGGCCGCGCACCACGAGGTTGTATTCGTAGACGAGCGCGTTTCCAGCCTGGGGCACAAAGCGCGCGATGCAGCGGGCGCGTGCCTGCGGGTCGCGCACGGCGTTGAGGATCGGGTCCCGCTCGTTGAGCGGCTCGCCGGGGAAGAACATCTGGGTCACCAGGCGCGAGAGCCACACGCGGCCCCACACCGAGAAGTGGATGTGCGGCGGGCGCCACCAGCCGTCGGTGTCGGGAACCGGATACGCGCCGGGCTTGATGGTGCGAAGCTCGACGCGCCCAGCCGCGTCGGCCAGGAGCCGCGCCGCGCCATAGAAGTTCGGATCCTCGGGGGCGTCGTTCGAGTCGTTCGGATGGATGTACTTGCCGGCGGCGTTGCAGTGCCAGATCTCGACCATCGCGCCGGAGACCGGCGCGCCGTCCTCGTCGACGATGCGGGCCCGCACGTCGATGAGCTGGCCGAGCGCCCGCCTTGCGCCCTGCCCGGCGAGATCGGCCGCCGTGGCTTTCAGCCTGCGGGAGGGTTCGGGGCCGCTCAGCTCGGAGAGCCCGTGCGCGCGCCGCGCGAGCGGCTGCGCCGGCCAGCGCAGCGCGGTCTGCGCGTAGCCCTCGACCACGCCCCCGCTCTGGGTGCGCGCGTCGCGCCGCGGCACGGTGTAGGCCATATCGTTGACACCGTAAACCAGATTAGTTGATACTGTCAACCATGGCCGCCGTGGCGGACGTGACCTTGTGCGAGTGCTTCGCGCGCGACGGGCTGCAGCACGAGCCGCAGTTCGTGCCCACCGCCACCAAGCGCGCGCTGGTGGAGCGCTTCGCCGCGCTCGGCTTCCGGCGCGTCGAAGCCACCTCGTACTCCAACCCCAAGGTGGTGCCGCAGTTCTCGGACGCTTCACAATTGCTTCAATCGCTGGAAAGGCGCCCGGGGGTGTTCTACAAAGCGACCTGCGCCAACGTGAAGGCGGTCGAACGCGCCCTCGCCGACCTCGCGGCGGGACATGGGGCGAACGAGATCAGCCTGCTCGTCTCGGCCACCGAATCGCACACGCGCAAGAACCTGAACCGCTCCCGCGCCGAGCAGTGGCAGAACATCGCCGACATGGTCGCGGCGGCCGGCGGGCGCTTCCGCCTCGTCGGCACCATCTCGGTCGCCTTCGGCTGCCCGTTCGAGGGCGCGGTTGATCCGGACGTCGTTCTCTCGGACGTGGAATCGTTCGCTCGTTTGGGGGTGGAATACGTAGCCCTAGGCGACACCACTGGGATGGCCACGCCCAAGTCAGTAAGGCAGATGTTTGCCCTGTTGGAAGAAAAGAAGGAGAAACGGCTGGTTCCGATCGCCCACTTCCACGACACGCGCGGCACGGGGCTGGTCAACTACGTGGCGGCGTACGAGGCGGGCGTGCGCCATTTCGATTCGTCGTTCGGCGGCGTCGGCGGCCACCCGGCGAAGGTCGAGTACGGCGGGGGCCACACCGGCAACGTGTGTACCGAGGACCTGGTAAACCTGTTCGAGTCGATGGGCATAGCCACCGGCATCGATCTGAACGGACTGCTCGACACGGCGGAGCTCTGCGAGCAGGCGCTCGGGCGCGAACTCCACGGGCGCGTCACGCGCAGTGGCTTGAATCCACTGCGAGCTTGAGCTTCATACACACCCAGTCAATGCGTCTCGCCTCAGGCCAAGAGGCCCTGGTTACGCGCGTACTGAAGGACGATGGGAGCACCGCCTTCGGCTTCAGCCTGCAGCTCGACGCGACGCAGGCGCGGCACATGGCGCTGCACGAAGCGGGCCTGTGGCCCGAGCGTCCGCAAATTACGCCGGTGATCGCACATCCGTGGGAGACCGCCTGGGAGGCGTGCGAGCCGGTGCCGTGGCAGATCGAACCGGCCTTCTCCCGGCTCGAGTGGTTGCCCTAAGATTGGCCTTCGGAACAGGAGGCAATCGATGGGCAACATGACGAGCTACAAGCGGCCCGACGGCAAGAGCGTCAACGGCTACCTCGCGGAACCTGCGCAGGGTGCAAAAGCCCCTGGCATGGTCGTGATCCAGGAGTGGTGGGGCCTCACCGACCAGATCAAGGGCGTGGCGGACAAGCTTGCCAAGGCGGGTTACCGCGCGCTCGTTCCCGACCTCTACCGCGGCAAGATCGCGCTCGAGGCGAACGAGGCGAAGCACCTGATGGAAGGCCTCAACTTCGGCGACGCCGCGGGCCAGGACATCCGCGGCGCCGTGCAGTACCTGAAGAAGGACAGCCCGAAGGTCGGCGTCACCGGCTTCTGCATGGGCGGTGCGCTCACCGTGCTCTCGGCGGTGAACGTTCCCGAGGCCGACGCCGAAGTCATCTGGTACGGCTACCCGCCGCTCCAGTACGTCGACGCCTCGAAGATCAAGGCGCCGCTCCTCGGCCACTGGGCGCTGCACGACCAGGCGTTCGCCATCTCGGGCGTGGATGAGCTCGAGAAGAAGCTCAAGGCGGCGAACGTGAAGTACGAGTTCCATCGCTACGACGCGAAGCACGCCTTCGCCAACGAAATCGCCGACACGAAGAAGCTCGACATGCTCAAGTACGACCCGAAAGCGGCCGAGCAGGCGTGGAAGCGCACGATGGAGTTTCTCGACCGCAACCTGAAGAAGTAGCCGCGTGAAGATCACCCGCCTGCAGGTCTACATCCTGCGCGCGCCGCACACGGAGCGGCCGCACTGGGTCAGCCATTTCATCGTGCCGCGCGCCAACGAGATCCTCGTGCGCCTGCAGACCGACGAGGGCCTCGAGGGGGTCGGCATCGCGACGAGCTACACGCCGATCGAGGCCGCGATCGCCGCTTTCAAGAGCGGCATCGCCGAGCTCGTCGTCGGCATGGATCCGCTCGCGCCCGAGCGCATCTACCAGAAGCTCTTCGCGCTCACCTGGCAGCGGACGGCGAGCGAGAAGGGCTGGTCGCGCGAAGCAATCATCCGCATCTCGGCCGCGGTGGACATCGCCTGCTGGGACCTGGTCGGGAAGGTCGCGAAGCTGCCGCTCTACCGCCTGTTCGGCGGCTACCGCAGCGAAGTGCCCTGCTACGTGACGTGCGCCTACTACCGCGACGGCAAGACGCTGTCCGAACTGCGCGACGAGATGCAGATGCTTAAGGCCCAGGGACACACCGGGTTCAAGGCCAAGGCGGGCGGCGCCCCGCTCGGGGAGGACATGGAGCGGCTCGCCCTCGTGCGCGAGGTCATCGGCCCGGACAAGGACCTGATGGTCGACGTGAACCGCGGCTGGGACCTCGCCACCGCGATCGAGGGCGCGCGGCTGCTGGAGCCGCTGCGTCCGCGCTGGCTCGAAGAGCCGGTGCGCTGGGCCGACGACCGCAGGGAGCTCAAGCTCCTGGCGCAGAAGACGCGTATCCCTCTCTCGGCCGGCGAGAGCGAGCTCACGAGCTACGCCTGCCGCGCGCTGCTCGAGGAAGACGCGATCCAGATCCTGCAGTTCGACTGCACCATGATGGGCGGCTTCACCGAGGGGCGGAAGCTCGCCGCCTTGTGTGAGCTGAACCACGTGCACGTCGCCCCCCACCACGACTGCTTCGTCCATGCCCACATCGTTGCGGCGACGCCGGGCGGGCTGATCGTCGAGTCGTTCACCGATCCCGAGCGCGACCCGCTGCAGGCGGAGCTGTTCGAGAATCCGCCGAAGATCGCCAACGGGATGCTCACGCTGAAGGAGCAGCCGGGACTGGGTCTCACACTTTCCGAAGCGGCGCTGAAAAAGTTCGGCGAAAAGATCCTTTGATCAGGTAAGCTGCACCCGAGGCATGTTCGACAAGCTTCTCAACAAGGGGGCCGGGCAGGTCGCCGCGGCCGGGCCGCAGCGTGCGGGCGCGCCGGCCGCTCCCGCCGCGTCCGAATCCGAGCTGCAGGCCTGGCGCGAAAGGATCGCCGCGGCAAAAGCCGACGACCAGGCGCTGCTGCAGCTTGCCCGCGAGGCGCCGGAGATCGATCTCAAGCTCGCGGCGCTGGCGGCGCTGACCCACGAAGACGCGCTCAAGCAGGCCACGCGCGAGTTCCGCGAGCAGGACAAGCGCCTTTATCGCGCGGCCAAGGCGCGATGGGAAACCGCGGTCGCCAGGCGCCAGGCCTTTGCCGAGGCTCCGGCGCTGATTGCCACCGCGCGCGGGCTGCTCGAGCAGGAGAGCGTTCCGGCCAATCGCCTGGTCGAGCTCGACCGCGCCTGGGCCGCGCTCAAGGTCGCCGAGTTCGACGAGACGCTGGCGAGCGAGTTCGTCGCGGCGCGTGCGCAGCTCGGTGCGAAGGTGCGCGAGCACGGCGAGGGCGAGCAGGCGCTCGTGCGCTGGCTCGCGGCCACCGAAGCCGCGATGGGCGCGCTAACCGCCGGGCTCGCCGATCTGGCGCGGGGCGTCGCGGTGACGACCCAGTCCGCCGCGACGGCCGACCGGGCGGCGGGGCTGCTGCAATTGCTGAACGAGGCTCCGGCGGCGGCCAAGTCCGACGGCGAGCGCGGCAGCGGCAGAATCGACGCGGCAAATCGCGCCCTCGCCCTCGCCGCGAGCGTGGCGCAGCGCGCCGAGTTCCTGCAATCCCTGCCCGCCGCCGGCGCCGCGGACGAGGCGGACGAAAAGGCGAAGATCGAGCAGTGGCGCGCGTTCCCGGAGGTGTCGGACGGCACTCTGCAGGCGGTTCTCACGCACCGCTTCACCGAGTGGCACAACGCGAGCACCCACGAACGCGAGCTCGAGCGCGATGCGCGCCGCACGCGCGAAGGCGAGGAAAGCGCGCAGCAAAGGAAGAAGCACCTCGCCGGAATGCAGCGCCAGGTCGAGCTCGCGGAGGCCGCGCACGCCGCGGGTCAGGTCGCAGAGCTCACGCGCCTCATGGCCGCGATCGACGCCGCGCTCAAGACCGGCCCGGCGAACGCGGCGCTCGCCCGGCGCATCGATTCGCTGCGCCAGGAGCAGCAGCGGCTGCGCGACTGGCAGCGCTGGAGCGGCGGCCAGCGCCGCGAGGAGCTCGTCGGCGAGGCCCAGGCGCTTGCGGGCAGGGCCGGCGAGAAGCTCGACCTCAAGGCGCACGCCGAAGCGATCGACAAGCTGCGCGAGCGCTGGAAGGAGCTCGACAAGCTCGGCGGCGCGACCAACAAGCCGTTGTGGCTCGCGTTCGACGGCGCTCTGAAGGCCGCCTACGCGCCGGTGGCGGCCCACCTCGAGAAGCTCAAGGCCCAGCGCACCGAGAACCTCGCCGCGCGCAACAAGATCATCGAAGGCATCGCCGAAGCAAGATCGAAATTCGATCCCGCCGCGCCCGACTGGCGCGCCCTCGCCCGTACCGTCGAAGACGCCAGGGTCGCCTGGCGCAAGCTGGGGCCGGTCGAGCACACCGTGCCGCGCGAAGCCCAGAAGGGCGAAAAGGGCGTGGATGCGCGCTTCACTGCCGCGCTCCGCGCGCTCGAGGAGCCGCTCGCCCAGGCGTACAAGGATGCCGGCCAGGAGCGCGAACGCCTCATCGCCGCCGCGAAGAGCCTCACCGAAACGACGCCCCTCGCGCGCGACTCGATCGACAAGGTGCGCGCGCTGCAAACTCAGTGGCAAGCGCACGCCAAAGCCCTGCCGCTCCCGCGGCGCGAGGAGAACGCGCTGTGGACCGCGTTCAAGGCGGCCACGGATTCGGTTTTCACTGCGCGCGACGCCGCGCGCGCAGCGCGGGAAGCCGAGGCCAACGCGCCGATGAAGGCGCGCGAAGCGATCATCGACACCCTGGCCGCGCTGCCCGCCGAAAGCACTGCCGCGCAGATCAAGCGCTCAATGGCGGACGCCGACGCCGCCTGGCGCTCGAGCCCGCGCATCCACGGTCCTCTGGCGGCCAGGCTGGAGGCGCGTTTCCGCTCCGTTCGCGAGTCCGCCTCCAAGCGCCTGCGCGAGCTCGCCGAGCGCGCCGCTCAAGCGCGCTACGAAGCCCTCCTCGCCGCCATGCACATCTGCGACGAGCGCGAAGCCTCGCCCGATTCGCCCGAGCTGGAAGCGCGCTGGAGCGCCCTTGCCGATCTGCCCGCCGCGTGGAAGACCGCGATGGACGCGCGCTTCCAGGGCAAGAGCGCCGCGAAGCCTCAAGCCCTCCCCGGCACGCTCCTCAACCTCGAAGTCGCCCTGAGCCTCGACAGCCCGCCCGAGTTCGAAGCCGCGCGCCGGCAGTTGAAGATGAACGCGCTGAAGTTCGCGATGGAGAATCGCCGTCCCAGCCCGACCACGCCGGCCGACATCGAGCGCTGGATGCTCGAAGCCGCCGCGACGCCACGCCCCGACGAGCCGTCGCGCGCTCGCCTCGAGAAAATCATCGCCGCCGTCCGGGCGCAAGGCTGACCATGCGGCCACTCCTCGCTCTGGCTCTCATCCTGATCCCGGCAGCCCACGCCGAAACCTACAAATGGGTGGACGAAAAAGGCGTGGTCAACTACTCGAACACGCCGCCGCCCTCTGCGGCGAAGAAGATTCAGCCGGTCGCCGACCGCATCTCCACCTACGACCCCGACCCCAGGCTGCAGCGCGCGATCGCTTACGGTCCCTCGCCGTACGAGCTGATGGCGCAGCAGGAATGGCTGCAGCGACAGCAACTGATGGCCACGGCACAGAATCAGCAGGCCGCTCCCGTCGCCTACCCTCACAACGATTACGCCTACGGCTACCCGTACCAATACGGACCCGTCTTCGCCACCCGCAACACGCGCGCAACGCGCGCTCCGCGACCGCCGCGCGCCGCTCACCACCGAGGCAGCAGCCCCTTCTAGTTCACTTCATCCCGGATTCGCATGAGCATATCGATGCGCACGGCCGCCGCTTTCCTGCTGCTCTCGTGGGCTCTGGCCTCGCCAGCGCAGGACTATCCGGCCAAGCCGATCCTCTTCCTCATGCCGCTGCAGGCCGGCAGCGCGGTCGACGTCATGGTGCGCATCGTGGCGCAGAAGATGAGCGACAACCTCGGGCGCCAGATCATCGTGGAGAACCAGCCCGGCGCCGCCGGCATGATCGGCGCCGAGCGCGTGAAGCGCGCCGCGCCCGACGGCTACACGATCGGCGTGCTGAACGACAGCATCCTCACCATGATCCCGAACGTGCGCCCGGTGCCGTACGATCCGCTGAAGGACTTCGCGCCGATCGGCGTGGTCGCCGGGATCACCTGGGTGCTGGTGGCAAACAACGACCTGCCGGTGAAGACCGTGGGCGATCTCGTCGCGTTCGCGAAGGGCCGGCCAGGGAAGATCGACTATTCCTCGGGCGGCGTCGGCAGCCCGCAGCACGTCGCCATGGAAGCCTTCAAGGCGGAGACCGGGATCTACCTGGTGCACATCCCCTACCGCGGCGCGACGCAGGCCGCGCTCGACGTCATCTCGAATCAGGTGCAGGTGCACTTGGGCGCCGTGTCGATCGTGCAGCCCTACATCAACTCCGGCCGCCTGCGGGCGCTCGGTGTGCCGAGCGCGAAGCGCTCGCCGCTGCTGCCGAACGTCCCCACCATGGCCGAGGCCGGCGTGTCCGGGTTCGAATGGCAGACCTGGGCCTCGCTCGTCGCCCCGGTGGGTACGCCCAAACCGATCGTCGAGCGACTGAACGCGGAGCTCGTCAAGGCGATCGGCACGCCCGACGTGCGCGACAAGCTGATCGCGCAGGGCCTCGAGCCGATCGGCTCGCCGCCGGAGACGGTGACGAAGTGGACGCAGGACGGCTTGAAGCGCATGCGGGCCGTCGTCGATCGCGCCGGAATCAAGGCGGAGTAGCCGCACGCGCCCATGAGCTTCACCCGTATCGACCACGTGATGATCGCGGTCCCGGAGCTCGACCGGGGCATCGACACGTACTCGCGGCTCGGATTCAGCGTGCAGCCCGGCGGCGAGCATCCCGGGAAGGGCACGCACAACGCCATCGCCTTCAACGAAGAGGACTACCTCGAGCTGATCGCGATCCGCGACCGCGATGAGTACGCGCGCGGAAACCCCTGGGGCGGCCTCGTCGAGCTCGCCGCGCGGGGCGGCGGCCTGCGCTTTCTCATCGTGCAAAGCGACGATCTCGATGCCGACGTAGCCGCGATGCGCGCACGCGGCGTGGATGTCGGCGAGGTCGCCGAGGGCCACCGGCGAACCCCGTCCGGACGCGCGCGCCGCTGGAAGTTCGCCGCGCTCGGCCCGCGCAATCCGCTGCCGGTGTTCTTCATTCAGCACATCACGCCGCTCGCCGAGCGGCGTCCCGCGGGCGCGGGGCATCCCAACAGCGTCTATCGCACCGAACGGGCCTACATCGCCGTAGCCGATCTCGCCGCCGCCGTCGACACCTACTCGCGCGTCCTCGGCATGGCGAAGCCGCCGATCGAGCGCGGCACGGTAATCATGGCCGAGATGGCCGTCTTCCAGCTCGGAACCTCCGGCTTGGCGCTAGCGCATCCCTATGCTCCGGGCGCTTGCGCCGACGCGCTCTCGCGCCGCGGACCGGGACCTTTCCAGGTGCTCTACAGAACGAAGAGCATGGACGCCGCCGCACGCTGGCTTTCAGAGCACGACGTTCCGCCCCCGGCGCGCGGCACGCGCAACACGGGCGAGCAGGCGATGCTCGTGCCGCCCGAGCACGCGTGCGGCGCATATATCGGCTTCGTCGGTCCGCCCTAACGCCACTGCCATGCGCTGGATCAGGAGCCCGGGCTGGGACCTCGTCTGGATTCTGAATCCGCTGTGGCTCGCCCCCTTGGTCCTTCTGCTCGCCCACGGCCACGACGACGTGCGCGCGAGCCCGGTGGACGGCTTGTTCTTCGCCCTCACGGTGCCGCTCTGGTTCGGCCACCGCGTCTCGTCTGCCTGGCTGGCCTACGCCACGCCAGGCTATCGCCCGCTGCTCGCTAGCCAGCGGCTCCGCTTCGTAGTGGCGCCCCTGGCCATCGCTGCGGCCTGCTTCGGCCTGCTGCTCGCTCCCGAGAGCGTGCTGCCGATGTCGCTGACCGAGCGTGTGGTCTGGCTCGCTGTCCTGGACTTCGTGCTGGTGAGTCACCATTTCGCCGCGCAGCACTTCGGGCTGCTCAGCCTCTACCGTGCACGCGCGGGACGCGCGTCGGACGCGATCGCGCGGCGGCTCGACCGGTGGTTCGCGCTCGTCGTGGGCGGTGGTTTCGTCGTGCTGGCGGAGGCCCTGGCTGGATCGATCGCCTTTCAGGAACGCTGGATCGATCCGCTGCTGGGCGCGGGCGGATCGGAGGCATTCGCGCGCACGCTGCGCGATGTCGGAATCGTCCTGGTCGTGATGCTGACCGCTCTGATGCTGCGCGTGGAGCTGCGCTCGCAGCGCCCGTCGCTGCCGCGCCTGGCCTACGTCGTCGGCGTCTCGGCCATGGTGCTGTTCGGCTTTCTCGCGCGCGATCCGTTCCTCTTCATCGTGCTGTGGAGCGTGCAGCATTGGAGCGCCGCGATGGGACTCACCTCGCTCGCGGCTTCCCGTGGCGTCGAGGCCTCTGGCGCGCACTGGCAGCGGCTGTTGGCGCCGATCAATCGTCGCGGTTGGGCAGTCCTGCTCGTGCTCGCCGTCGTCTCCACCCTGCTGCTGCCGGTGATGGAGGTCGAGGCTGTGAGCGACGAATACGTCTACGCCGACCGCATCTACGGCGCTGCGGCGTGGTGGCTGCGCTCCTCGCCCTTCGTGCCGGTGCTGCTCGCCCTGGGTTTCGCGGCCGGCTTCATTCACTACCTGCTGGATCGCGCTGCCTTTCGCTTCTCCTCGCCCGACGTGAGGCGGGCCGCCCGAGGCTTGCTGCAGTCCTGATGTTCTTTACTGCTCGATCTTGATCCGGCTCGAGCGGATAACCTCGGTCCAGCGGTGCGTCTCGTCCTTGAGGAAGGCGGCGAACTGCTCCGCGGTGAAGCTCGACGGCTCTGCGCCCTGCGCGGCGAGCTTTTCGCGCACGTCCGGCGACGCCATGGCGCGCACCACATCGTCGCGCAGCGTATCCACGACCGGGCGGGGCGTGCCCTTCGGCACGGCGTAGCCGAACCAGTTGGTGACCACGTAGTCGACGCCGGACTCGGTCGCGGTCGGCACGTCCGGAAACGCCGGCGAGCGCGCCGCCGTCGAGACCGCGAGCGGGAGCGCCTTGCCGCCGCGGATCGAGCCCAGCGCAGTAGGCGAGGCGGCGATCATCATGTCGACCTGGCCGCCCTGCAGCCCGACGCTCGCCTCGCTCATCCCCTTGTATGGAACATGCGTCACGTCGATGCCGGCGTTGTGCAGAAAGAGCGCCGTGACCACGTGATTCACGCTGCCGACGCCGGACGAGCCGAAGTTGAGCTTCCCGGGGTGCGCCCGCGCCTCGGCGATGAGCGCGCGCAGGTTTTTCAGCTTCGCCTGCGGGCTCGCGACGATGATGAAGGGCGTCTGTGCGATGAGCGCCGCGGGCACCAGGTCCGAGGCGACATCCCAGGGGAGCTTCTCGAACAGCCCCGGCAGCATCGGATAGGTCCCATCGATCATCGCGACGGTCGCCCCGTCGGGCGCCGCCTTCGCCGCCGCTTCCCAGCAGATCCGGCCGCCGGCGCCGGTGCGGTTCTCGACCACGAACACCTTGCCGGTCTGCTCCGCGATCTTTTGCGCTGCGATGCGGGCATAGGTGTCGCTCGCTCCGCCGGGCGCGTAGGGCACGAGGATGCGGATTACGCGCGGCGCGGGCTGGGCGTGGGAAACGATCGAGAGCAAGCCGAGGGCGGCGGCGAGGAACAATCGGCACATGGTTTTTCCTTTGCCAAAGCGACGAGAGCGGTCTCCGTGCGGAGGCCGCCCTCGAGTATGCACCAGGCCGGCCGCGCTCATGCGGCCATGCCGGCGTTACTTGGTCTGCGCGTCGTGCTTCTGGCGATGGATCTTGCGGCTTTCGCGGTTCTCGGCGCTCTGCACGCGCCGTTGCTCGTTCGCGTTGACCTTGCCGTCGGAGCCGGCGCGCGCTTCCTTCTTGTCGATGCGCGCCTCGCCGTTCTCGAGCTTCCCGGTCTCGCGAGTGGTGAGACTACCCGACTTCACGCCCTGCTCGATACGTTGCTGCTGGTTGATGTTCCGCTGCACATCCGCCTGCATGCGCTGCGAGGACGCAGAGTTCGGGTTGCCGGTCTGCGCGTCGTGCTTCTCGCGGTAGATGTCGCGGCTCACCTGGTTCTGCTCGCGCGAAAGGCGCGCCTTTTCCTGCGGGGTGAGCTTGCCGTCCTTCATGGCCCGCGACTGGTCGCGCTCGACGCGCGATTCCTCGTTCTCGAGCCGCGCCGCTTCACGGGTGTTGAGCTGGCCGGACTGGAGTCCCTGCTCGATGCGCTGCTGCTGGTTGACATCGCGCTGAACCGTCCCTGCCTGCGCGAATGCCGCGGTGCAAAAACCGAGGCTGACGGCCGCGGCGACCACGCTGTGTGCAAATTTCATTTTTGGCTCCTCCCAATGGGGGTGGTGGAGCCCATTACAACGTGCGACGCGCGGTGGCGTCGACCACATTGGTTTACGAATTGGTAACAAGTTGTATCAGCCTCGCCCAAAGCGCTCGCGCAGGCGCTTCACGTCGGCGGGCGCACCGCGCACGCGCAGGAACGCGCCCTCGCCGTCGGCGCGCTCCTCCAGCACCTTGCAGGTCGAGAAAATCTCCCCGCGCAGGTTCTGCGAGGCCCAAGGGAGGAAGAGCTCGGCCTCGACGAGATCGCGCTGGAAGAACGCGGCGATGGCCTCGCGTAGCCTCGCGATATCGCCCTCGCGGCGCGCGCTCATCACGATACATCCGGGGTGCTTCGCGAGCAACGCGGCCCTCAGTTCTCCCTCGTCTCCGGCCCGGTCGATCTTGTTGAACACGAGCAGGCGCGGCACCTCCTTCGCGCCGATCTCGTCGAGCACTTCGTCGGTCACCGCGAGCTGGCGCTCGAAGCCGGGATCGCTCGCGTCGACGACGTGGGCGAGGAGCGACGCCTCGAGCGCCTCGTCGAGCGTCGACTTGAACGAGGCGACCAGGCCGTGCGGCAGGTTCTTGATGAAGCCCACCGTGTCGCTGACCAGCACCCGCGGCACGGTCTCGGGCTGCAGGGCGCGCACCGTGGTATCGAGCGTCGCGAAAAGCTTGTTCGCCACCAGCACCTCGCTGCCCGTGAGCGCGCGCATCAGGGTGGACTTGCCCGCGTTCGTATAGCCGACGAGCGCCACGCGCGCGAGGCCCTGGCGCTCCTGCCGCCGGGCGCGCTGCGTCTTCCTCTCGAGGACCATCGCGTCGAGCTCCTCCTGCAGCTCGGCGATGCGGTCGCGGATCTTGCGCCGGTCGAGCTCGCCGTGCGACTCGCCGCCGCTCCTGCCGCCGGTGCCGCTGCGCGCCCGGTCCTTCGGGCCGGCCTGCTTGGCCGCTTCGCGCAGGCGCGGACCCATGTAGCCCAGCCGGGCAATCTCGACCTGCGCGCGCGCAAAGCGCGAGGCGGCGTGGCGGTGGAAGATCTCCAGGATCACCATCGTGCGGTCCATCACCTCGCCGCCCACCTCCTTCGCCAGGTTGAACGCCTGGGAGGGGGAGATTTCGTGGTCGATAAGGATGAGCTCTGCGCGCTCGTTCTCCCGCATGGCGCGCAGCTCCTCCCGCTTGCCGGTGCCGAAGTACGCCGCCTTCTCGAAGCCGGCGCGCTTCTGCGTGAACCTGCCGACGACCTCGAAGCCCAGCGTCTTGCCGAGCTGGCGCAGCTCCTCCAGCGAGGCCTCGAACTCGGGATCGCTCACGCCGGGCCGCTGGACGGCGGCAACGATGGCGCGCTTTCGCTTCGGCTCAGCTTCTTGCGTCATGGTGAGCTGCGACGAACCGTTCCAGCCCCGTAGCGCACCACCGACGCTTGTCGACACGAGACGTCTGCTTGAAGGCGTATTCCGCGCGGAGGGCAGCACTCCTGGTCGGCAGGGTGACCTTGGCGAGGATGCGGAGCGGGCGGTTCAAGCGGGTGAAAATGGCGCCGGTGCCGGCGTGGTGGGCGGCAAAGCGGGCGTCTACGTCCTTGGCGATGCCGGTGTAGAGGATGCCGCCCTGGCACTCCAAGACGTAAAGCCACCACGGGTCCGGGCCTGGCGGCGGCTTACGTCTCGCGCTTATGACTTTTTCTCAGGGATGAGCAGCTCCGCGCAGGCGCGCCCGACGTCCTGGTTCGCTTCGGTGTTGCCGGGCATCGTCGCCCAGCCGGCTTTCGAGACGGCCTCGCCCCTCGAATAACGCTCGACCTTCTCGAGCGCGGCAAGGCGGGCGGAAAAATCGGCTTCCTTCCTGAACCGGGCGTCGCAGATGTGCGCCAGCGTCGAGACCACGGCCGTGTCGGCTTGGCGCTTTCCGAGCGTCTCTGCGGCGCCGGAAGTCTTCCAGCCGAAGGCGTCGAAGCCTGCCCAACTGATTGCGGCGGCGCCGGCGAGCGCGCCAAGACAAAACGGCTTCCATCCTGCTGGCAAAGCGGGCATATCGACCTCCCCCTGAAAAGTGGAACTGCGCGCGGCGAACTGCTGGATACACGTGCAGTATCCCACACGCACCGGATCCAAGGCGGTTGTTACGTCTTGAGCTCGGCGAGGCGCTCCACGCGCCGCAGCTCGGGGAAGAGCCAGGACCACAGCGCGACGACCGCCAGCGTCGCGCAGCCGCCCGCGAGCACCGCGGGCACCGCGCCGAGCCACGCGGCCATCGCGCCGGCGCGGAAGTCGCCGAGCTCGTTGGCCGTGCCGACGAAGAGCGCGTGCACCGCGCTCACGCGCCCGCGCATCTCGTCCGGCGTGCCGAGCTGCACCACGCTCGCGCGCACGAACACGCTCATCATGTCGGCGGCGCCCATGAGCGCAAGCAGGCCGAGGGAGAAGAAGAGGTTCCTCGAAGCTGCAAATGCCAGGGCGCCGAAGCCGAACAGCGCCACTCCGAGGAACAGCGAGCGCCCCGCGTGCGCCTGGCGCGCCGCCGGGAGCTGCGCGAGCGCGAGCCCCATGGCGACCGCGCCGAGCGCGATCGAGCTGCGCATGAGGCCCAGCCCGTCGGGGCCGACGCCGAGGATGTCGCGCGCATAGATGGGAAGGAGCGCCGTGATGCTGCCTAGGAGCACGGCGAAGAGATCGAGCGAGATCGCGCCGAGCAGCACGCGGTTGACGCGCAGGTAGCGCAGGCCTTCGAGCACCCGGGACACCGCACTGCCGCTCCCCTTCTGGGCGACGCCGCCGCGGGCGCGGATCGAGAACCAGCAGGTGGCCACCGCCAGCGAAGCGACGCTGCACGCGGCGAAGCTCGCCGACGCGCCGGCGAGGTAAATCAGCCCGCCCACCGCCGGGCCGAGCACGGTGGCGCTTTGCTGCGCGGAGGAGCTCCACGCCACGGCCGCCGGAAAGCGCTCTCGGGTCACGAGGAACGGCAGGAGCGATTGCACCGCGGGCGCCGAGAAGGCGCGCGCCGTGCCCGCGAGCGCCAGCACTGCATAGAAAGGCCAGATTTCCTGGGTTTTCACGAAAGTCAGAAGAACCAGGACCAGCGACCCGGTCGCCTGCGCGAGGTGCGCAGTCCCCAGGATCCAGCGCCGATCGACCCGGTCGGCGACGTCGCCGCCTGGAAGCGAGAACAGCGCGATCGGAAGGAACACGGCGAGCCCGGCATACGCGAGCGCCATGGCGTCGCCCGTGCGGTCGTACAGATACCAGCCGATCGCGACCGACTGCATCTGCAGCGCCAGCGCGGCGCAGAACCGCCCGGCGAGGAAGAGGCGAAAGTCGCTCAGAGTCCGAGCTCGCCCAGGGCCCGCACGAGCCGGGTCTTCTGGGTTGGATCGGTCAGGGGATAGGTCTTGAGCCAGTCGCGGCTGGAGAAGCCGGGCTGCAGCGCGCGGATTTCCTCGGCCTTCCAGACCGCGGCCGCCTTGTCGCCCGCTGCGACGTGCAAGGCGGCCATGTAGACGTGCGCCTCGAGGTTCACGGGGTTGCGCAGGAGCGCATGCTCCAGGTTCACGCGCGCCTGCTCGAAGTCGCCTAGCGCGAAGTACGCCCGCCCCAGGATGAGAAAGTAGAGCGAGCTCGCGTCGGGATTGAGGCGCATCGCGGTGCGCAGGAGCGGCACGGCTTCCTCCGGGCGTCCCATGTAGGTCTTGATCCCGCCCATGAGGGCGTAGGCATCGGCGAACGACGGATAGAGCTGGACGGCCGTTTCCAGGTAGCGCAGCGCCTGCGCGTGCTCGCGCCGTTCCAGGTGCACGAACGCGAGCACCCAATACGTCTCGCGGATGTCGGGATTGATTTCGCGCGCCGTACGCGCAAGGTCGAAAGCGCGCTCGAGGGCGACGGCGCCGTCTGTCGCCCACTGGTTGCGGTAGTCGGCGGCGTAGGTGAGCGCGAGCGCAGCGTGGGCGCGCGCGAAGCCGGCGTCGAGCGCGATGGCGCGGCGGAACATCCCGCGGGCGGTCTCGTTCTCGGCCTTCTGCCGCACCACCAGCGCCGCCTGTCCGCGCTGGAAGTATTTGTAGGCCTCGAGGTTCCCGGTGTGACGCTGCGCCATGCGCCGCAGCTCCGCCTCGCTCACCTTCGCGGGCAGCGTCTGCAGAATCTTCGGGCCCAGCTCTTCCTGGACGGCAAAGAAGCTCGCGAGCGGGCGGTCGAAGCGCTCCGACCAGAGCTGCCGGCCGCTTTGCGCGTCGACGAGATGCACCTGCAGTCGCAGGCGGTCCTCGGCGCGCTGCACGGTCCCGGTCACGAGGTAGCGGGTCGACTCGGCTTCAGTGCCAGCCCGGCTTCCTGCGGCCTCGCCGAGCGGCGCAGCGCCGATGACCGACAGCCCGAGCACCCGGGAGAGGTCCGTCACGAGGTCGGCTGTCAGGCCGCGCGCCAGCAGCACGGTCTCAGGATCGTCGCCCAGGGCCTCGAACGGCCGGATCGCCACCGTCGGCTGCGAGGCTCGGACCGCTTCGATGTCGAGCGTCGACACCTGCGCTGGCCTATCCCGGGTCCACCAGACGGCGGCCGCCGCGAGGAGCGCAACCGCCACGCCTCCTCCGACAAGCCACCGAATTTTCCATTTCCAGCTTCGCCCTGCGGGCCGCTGCTCGGGGCCAGCGACCGGGGCCACCAGCCGGTAGCCGCGCTTCGAGATCGTCTGGATGTAAGCCGGGCTTTCCGCGGAATCCCCGAGCGCCTTGCGCAGCTTGATTACGACCTGCGTGAGCGCGTCGTCGGTCACCACCACCCCCGGCCAGGCGACGGAAAGCAGCGTTTCACGGCCCACCACTTCGCCCGGCCTGTCCGCGAGATAGGCGAGAACGGCCATGGCCTTGGGCTCGAGCTTGACGGTCCTGCCGGCGGCCGAGATCTGGTTCAGCGCCGGCTCGACCGTCCAGTCGCCGATCCGGATGCCGGGAGAGGGAGGCGATTGCGTGTCCAACGCTTTGAATTATGCGGCGTTCCCGATCCTTCGCCCAAGCTTAGCCGTTTCTTCGGGACTTTTCGGCCCGGGGTCGCCTTGAATGCCCCCTTGCCTCATCGACGAACGGAGGAGAGACATGGGCAAGTGGGCGACGATCTTCAGCGCATTCTTCCTGGGACTTACGACGCAGGCGGCGCTCGGGCACGACGAGCCCCAGAAGGCGGCCGGGCGGCCGCCCGAGCAGCTCGGAAGCGTCCATTTCCCCACCTCATGCGATCCCAAAGTCCAGCCAAGGTTCGAGCGCGGCGTGGCGCTCTTGCACTCGTTCTGGTTTCCGGAAGGCCGCAAGGCGTTCCTCGAGGTGCTCGCGGACGACCCCTCCTGCGCCATCGCCTACTGGGGACTGGGAGTCAACCGGCTGCTCAACCCGTTCGGCGGCCAGCCGGTTGAGAACGTGCTGCTAGAAGGCCAGGCGGCGCTCGAGAAGGGCCTCGCCACCCCGGCGAAGACCCAGCGCGAGCGCGACTACATCGAGGCGATCGCCGCCTTCTACGGCCGCGACCGCGCGCCCTGGCGCGAGCGGGCGCTGCGCTATGAGAAGGCAATGGAAGCGCTCGCGCAGCGCTATCCGGACGACAAGGAGGCGGCGATCTTCTATGCGCTCGCCCTCAACATCGCCGCGGACCTGAACGACAAGACCTACGCGCGCCAGCTGAAGGCCGCGGCGATCCTCGAGCCGATCTTCGCCGCGCAGCCCGACCACCCCGGGGTGGCGCACTACCTCATCCACAGCTACGACTATCCGCCGATCGCGTCCAAGGGCCTGGCGGCGGCGAAAAAGTACGCGGCCATCGCGCCGTCGGCGGCGCACGCGCTGCACATGCCCTCGCACATCTTCACGCGCGTCGGCGCATGGGAGGACTCGATCGATACCAACCGGCGCGCGGAAGAAACGGCGCGCCGCACCAACACGCCGGACGACGCCCTGCACGCGATCGACTACCAGGTCTACGCGGCGCTGCAGCTCGGGCGCGACGCGGAGGCGAGGCGTGCGCTCGTGCGCGGAGAAGCCGACGCTGCACGCTCCGAGCGAAACAACGGTGCCTTCGCGCTCGCCGCCGGGGAAGCACGCTACGCGATGGAACGCAGCGATTGGAAAACGGCGGCGCAGCTTACGCCGCGAACCAGCAAGTGGCCGTATGCCGATGCCATGATCCACTTCGCGCGCGCGGTGGGCGCGGCACGCTCGGGCGATGCCGACGCTGCGCAGAAGGACATCGCGCAGCTCGCGCGGCTGCGGGACGCGCTCGCCGCCGGCAAGGATTCCTACTGGACCGAGCAGGTCGAGATCCAGCGCCTCGCGGCGCAGGCCTGGATCGAGCTCGCACAGGGCCGGCGCGAGTCCGCCCTCTCGCTGCTGCGCCAGTCCGCGGACCGGCAGGACGCAAGCGAGAAGGCGACCGTCACTCCGGGGCACCTCGCGCCCTCGCGCGAGCTACTCGGCGAGATGCTGCTCGAGCTGAGTCAGCCCGCGCTGGCGCTGAGAGAGTTTGAAGCCTCCGCGGTCGAAAATCCAAACCGCTTCCGCGGCACCTACGGCGCGGCGCTGGCTGCAGCGCGGGCGGGCGACAGTGCGCGGGCAAAGGTCCATTACACCAAGCTACTCGAGCTAGCCGGCAAAGGTGACGCTCGCCCTGAGCTGCAGCAGGCGCGGACTTGGCTTTCCCAGAAGTAGAACTATTGGGCGAGGAGCCGTTCCAGCACGGTCGGAGCAATCGGCTTGAGAAGATGCGTGTCGAACCCGGCCTGGAGGGCAAGCTCCCGATCGGTGGGCTGTCCGTAGCCGGTCACGGCAATCAGGCGGATCTCGCCGTTCGGCATGCTTGCCCTGATCGCGCGCGCCACGTCGTAGCCGCTCATGCCGGGAAGGCCGACATCGATGAGCGCCACGTCGGGACGTTCCTGCAGGACGCGCTCCACGCCCGAGCGCCCGTCGCTCGCCATCGTGACCTCGTGGCCCCACAGGTCGAGAAGCATGCGCAGCGTTTCGCGGATGTCGGGGTTGTCCTCGACGACCACGATGCGACGGCGGCGGCGCTCGAGGAGCGGCTGCGCGGCCTGCGGGTGAGGTTCTGCCGCGCCGGAAGCGAGCGGAATCTGCACCACGAAACGCGATCCCTTTCCGGGTCCTTCGCTCGCGGCGTGGACCGACCCGCCGTGCAGCTCGGTGAGGCGGCGCACGATGGTCAGCCCCATGCCCAGGCCCCCCGCGCTGCGCTCCAGCGTCGGGTTGACCTGCAGGAACGGATCAAAAAGGTGCTCCGCAGCCTCGGCGTGGAAACCGATGCCCTTGTCTTCGACTGCCACCCGCGCGAATCCCGCTTCCACCGCGGTATGGACGACGATCTCGTCTGGGCGGGTGGTGAACTTGACCGCATTGTTCACCAGGTTGCACACGATCTGCTCCAGGCGCACCGCATCGCCGTCCACCGGCAGCGCGTTGACGCCGAAACGCACGCTCACGTTGTGGCCCCGTTCCTGCGCCGCGTGCAGGCAGGTTTCCACCGCGGACGACACCACGCGGTTGAGGTCGAGGCGCTCCTTCTTCAGCACCACCTTGCCGCGCTCGAGGCGCGCCACGTCCATGAGGTCGTCCACCATGCGCACGACGTGGCCGACCTGGCGCTCGAGGATCTGGATGCTCTTCAGGGCAGCCGGGTCCTCGATCTTCAGCATGCGCATGATGTGCAGCGCGTTGCTCATGGGCGCGAGCGGATTGCGCAGCTCGTGCGCGAGCATGGCGAGGAACTCGTCGCGCAGCCTGACCGCCTGCTCGCGCTGCGCGAGGAGCTCGCCGACTTCGCGCTGGCGGGCCGTTGCGCGCAGGGCCATCTGGACGGCCGAGATCAGGGTGTGCGCATTGATGGGGCGCTCGAGCAGCGTGACGTTGCCCGCGTCTGGAAAAGCGTCGGCTGCGGCCGCGCCGAGAGCGCCGACGTCGCGCGACACGAGGATCAGCGGCAGGTCGCACCATGCTGGCAGGCGTGCGAGCGCCTCTTGCAATGCCGGGACGTCCTCCGCGAGCAGCGCCTCCTCCACCAGGATCAGGCAGCCGATCGTGTCGTCCAGCGCCGACGCGAGCTCGCGCATGCCGGAGTAGGCTCGAGCCTGCACACCGGTCTGCGCGAGCAGCGCGATCGCGAGCTCGGCATCGGCGGCGTTCGGCGACACGACACACGCCAGTGTTTCCTTGGGCGTATTCATGGTTCCAGCAAAACCCTACGCTTGCCGGCTGCCACCTCGCTCGCCGCCCAGATACGAAGGCACGCCGGTCAGCACGCCCTGGAAGTCGGCGAGCGGCGGACCCACCATCACGCCGCCGGAAGTGAGGTTGAGCTCGCGCACCGCGGCCTCGTGCGGGCCGCTGCGCTTCTTGATGATCGAGATGGCCTTGCGGATGTTGCCCAGCGCCTCGAAGAAGCGCGTGATGATGACGCTGTCGGCGAGGTAGCTCACGTCGATCGGCGTGCCCATGGGACCGATCAGCCCGTGTTGGGCGAGCACCATCATCGTCATGACGCCCTGCTGGTTGAGATACGTGAGCAGCTCGTGCAGGTGCAGGTGCAGGAACTCCTCGTGCGGCATGGCGGTGATGTAGCCGTTCAGGCTGTCGAGGACCACGACGCGCACCTTTTCCTGCTCCACCGCAGAGCGGATGCGAAACGCGAGCTCCCCGGGCGAGATCACCGCCGGATCGACCTGCTCGATCTTGAGCTTTCCCGACTCGAGGTGCGGCGCGAGATTGACCTGCATGTCCTCGGCGCGCTGGCACAGGGTCGCCTTGGTCTCGTCGAAGATGTAGTAGTTCACGCGCTCGCCGCGCCCGGCCGCGGCGTGCGCATACATGGTGGAGATGGTCGACTTGCCGCTGCCGGCGGGGCCGATGATCAGGTTGCTCGTGCCGTAATGCAGCCCCTGGCCGAGAAGCGCGTCGAGCTCGGCATTGCCGCTCAAGGCGGCCGTTTTCCGGAAGGGACTGTGGTGCTCCGACGCGACCAGCCGCGCGAAAACGTGCAGGCCGCCCTTCACGATGACGTAGTCGTGGTTGCCCTCGCGGTAGCGCACGCCGCGCAGCTTGGTCACGGCGAGGCTGCGGCGGAAGATGCCGTAGTTGACCGGCGCGGCGTTGAGCGACAGCGCCCCGTGCACGATGCTGTGCACCTGCACGTCGGAGCCTTCGGCGGCCCGGTCGTCGAGCAGCAGCACCGTGCAGCCAAGCTCAGCGAGGCGCTGCTTGAGCCTGAGCACTTCCCGGCGGTAGCGCAGCGGGCTCTGGGCTAGCATGCGCATCTCCGAGAGCGAATCAAGCACCATGCGCGAAGGCTTGCCGCGGTCGATCTCGTCCATGAGCAGCTTGGTGAGCTGAGTGAGCTCCACCTCGGCGGATTGGAACAGCGTCGTGGGACCCTTGCCGCCGATGGCGCGCTCGATCGCCGAGAGCTCGATGATCGAGATGCCCTCGAGGTTCCAGCCGTGCGACGAAGCGACCGCCTCGAGCTCGAGCTTGGTCTCGGACAGCGTCACGTAGAGGCACTTCTCGTCGCGGCGCTTCCCTTCGAGCAGGAACTGCATCGCCAGTGTCGTCTTGCCGACGCCGGGATTGCCCTCCACGAGATAGAGGCAGTTGCGCGGCAGGCCGCCGCCCAGGACGTCGTCGAGGCCGGGCACGCCGGTGCTGAATTTGCTCGAGATGGGATTCATGGCTCGCAGGAAGTCAGGAAAAGCCCTACGTGAGCGCGACGCGCCCGCAGCCGAGTGTACTAAAACAATTATTGCTTCGGAATCTTCGCGGTCTCCACCACCTTGCCCCAGCGCTGCGTCTCGGCGGCGAAGAATTTGCGCAGCTCCTCCGGCGTGCTGGCGCGCGCCTCGACCCCCAGCTCCGAGAGGCGCTTCTGGATGTCGGGAGAAGCGAGCACCTTCGCCACCTCCTGATGCAGGCGGTCGATCACTGCGCGCGGCGTCTTGGCCGGCGCCGCGAGCCCGTTCCACGATGCGACGTCGTAGCCGGCGATGCCGCCCTCGATGGCGGTAGGCACGTCGGGAATCGTGGGAAAGCGCTTCGCGACGGTGATGGCGAGCGGACGCAGGTTCTTGGACTTGATGTGAGAAGTCATCGGCGCAAGAAACTCGAAGATCACGGCGGCGTCGCCGCTCTTCGCCGCGGTCACCACCTCGCCGGTGGCCTTGTACGGGATGATCTGGACGTCGGTCCCGGTGACGGACTTGAAGAGCTCCGCCGCGAGGTGCTGCGTGCTGCCGACGCCGATGGTGCCGACATTCAGCTTGCCCGGATTCTTCTTCGCTTCCGCGACGAAATCCTGCACGTTCCGGAAAGCCGATTTCGAGTCGGTCATGATGACCAGCGGAAAGAAGCCGACGGTGCTGATCATCTCGAAGTCGCGCTCGGGATCGTAGGGCAGCGCCTTGAACAGCGCCTTGCTCACCGCGGTGCCGTTGTTGATGAGGAGCAGCGTGTAGCCGTCGGGCGCCGAGTGCGCCACGTCCTGCCCCGCCACCGCGCCGCCGGCGCTGGGCTTGTTCTCGATCACGATCTGCTGGCCGAGGCCCTTGCTGATCTCCGGCGCCACGCTGCGCGCGGTGATGTCGGCGACGCCGCCGGGACCGAAGGGCACCACGAGGCGAATGGGTTTGGTCGGAAACGATTGGCCGAACGCTAAGGAAGCGAAAGTCAACCCGATCAGGAGGCTCGAAAAGCGTTTCATTCCTTCTCCAGTCATTCGAACAGCTCGTCTACGCTGAAGCGCCGCGGGATCAGCGCCTGCTTGTAGGCGCAGTCGATGGCGACCTCGAGGTTGCGGCGGTTGGCCTCCAGGCCATGCGGCAGCATCGGCGGGTTGCCGGCGGCCTTCTTGCTCTCGACCAGCAGCCGGTACACCTCGTCTGCCATGTCGCGCGAGACGCTCGACTTCACCACCACCAGGTGGTTGAGCTGGATCGCGCCGTGCTTCTCGGCCCAGCGTCTGCCGGCGGCCTCCGGATCGGGAATCAGCGGGCGGATGCTTTCTTCCTTGGGAACAGCGCCCATGATGGCGGCGTCGAGCTCCCCCGCCTGCAGCATCCCCTTGATGTCCTTGCCGGCGGGCGCGCGCTGCACATTGGGCGGATCGCGAAACTCGGCGACGTGCGCCTCCTCGAAGGTGATCCACTGGATGCGCGAGAGGTCGACGCGATGGTCCTCGGCCAGGATGTGACGGATCCAGGCCCCGGTGGTGACCGAGTAGGAGCGCACGCCGACGCGCTTGCCGTGCAGGTCCTCGGGCGCGAGCGTCCCGCGCGCCGCGTTGTACACGAGGAAGGGATGCTGGAACCGCGCCAGCACCACGAAAGGCAACAGGCGGTACGGCTTGCCGTGCGCCTTGGCGATGAGGTGCGTCATGATCGCCATCTCTGAGACGTCGAACTCGAGGTTGCGCACCGTGCGCTTGAAGGCGCTCGCCGGGTTATTTTTCACTTCGTCGGCGAACGCGAACTTGTCGATGTGGGTGCGGAATTGCTTTGTAACGGGGTACTCCCCCATCAGCGTGTTGAGCATGATCTAGAACATCCCGTTGGAATGGGCCGAAGTCGGCGGCACCACCTGGAGCACGTCCCAGTGCTCGACCACCTTGCCGTCGTCGTCCAGCCTGAAGATGTCGATTCCCGCCCACTCCGGGTTCGCGTCCCCCGGCCAGAGCTGCCGGCAGTGCAGCACCACGTAGTCGCCTTCCGCGACGGCGCGTTTGAACTCCACCTTCTTCCCGGGATACTCGCGCGCCATGCGCTCGAAATAGGCGATGAACGGCTCCTTGCCCTCGCCGACGTGCGGGTTGTGCTGCGTGTACCGGGCGCCCGCGAAGCGCTCCATCGCCTCGCGCGGCTTCGACTGGTTGAACATCAGGTCGTAGAACGCCATCGCGTTGCGCTTGTTTCGTTCGAGCCTGTCCTGATTCTGTTCACCCACTATCTTGCACCAGGTACCCGGCGCGTCCTGAGAAACTCTTCCAGCGTCTCCCCGCGGAAGGCGGCCACCATCTCGGGATTGGAAACGCCCTTGGAGCGCGCGAGCTTCTCGAGGCAGAAGAAGCTCGCACCGTAGTCCTGCATCGCCTTCCAGTCCAGGCGCCGCACCATCTGCTTCTCTTCCTCGGTCAATCCCTTCATCGCCTCTTCGGGGCGGTCGAGGAAGAGCTTTCGCTTGTCCTGCCGCGTGAGACCGTGCAGGAACCGGTTCAAGCGCAATCCCCTCGCACTGCGCTCCAGATCGAAGACGTACATCATTCAACCCGGGTCATTCGAAGACGGCCACGGCCATGGCCGTGGTCATCGGCAGATAGTAGTTCTGGTGGATCTTGCGCGCGTTCGGCGCGAGCGCGCCGCGCATGATGAGCCACATGATGATCTCGGCGCCTTCGTTGCCGCCCAGGCGCATGAAATCCTCGATCGACATGCGCGCGAGGCGCTCGGGGTCGCGGTCGATCAGCTCGAGGAACTCGCGGTCCCAGCGCTCGTCGTTGAAGCCGGCGCGATCGCCGATCATCTGGTGCGAGAGACCCCCGGTGCCGACCATCGCCACCTTGAGATCCTCAGGGTAGGACTCGATCGCCTTGCGCAGCGCCTTGCCCAGGGCGAAGCAGCGGCTCGGCTTGGGGAGCGGCTGCTGGATCACGTTCACCACCAGCGGCACCACCCGCCCCGGCCAGTCGGGCTGCGACGGCCACATCATGGTGAGCGGCGAATGCAGCCCGTGGTCGAGCGGCACGTCCTGGAAGATCGAAATGTCGAACTCCGCCTCGACCAGCGAGCGCGCGATGTGGCGCGAGAGCGCGGCATGGCCCTTGAGCGGCGGGATCCGGCGCGGGCCCACGCCTTCGTCGGCGATCGCGTACTCGTCGCTCACGCCGAGAGCGAAGGTCGGATAGTGGTCGAAGAAGAAGCTGGTGGCGTGGTCGTTGAAGCAGAAGAAGAGCACGTCGGGCCGCTTCTCCTCGAGCCAGCGCGCCACGCGCTCGTAGCCCTCGAACAGCGGCTTCCAGTCCGGGTCTTCGCGCTTTCCCTTGTCGAACGCCATGGCGATCGTCGGTACGTGGGAGGTGCCGATGCCGCCGATGATCCTGGCCATGCGGCGAGTTTAAACCAGCGCTCCCTTGCCCTGGCTGATCAGCGCGTCGAGGATCGCACCGCGGTCCTCGGGCACCTTACCGCCGAACTTTTCCTTCAGGCGCGCCTCGCCGGTCCGCTGCTCGCGGGCGACAGTGCCGCGCGTGAGCGCAGGCTCGACGCCGAGGCTCTCCAGCGTCTCGCACACGTCGCGCATCTCTGCGGCGCGCCGCAGCCCGTGCGTGGCCATGCGCTCGAGGTTGTAGTCGGCGAGCTTCGCCCAGTCGATCATCGGGTAGCTCTGCGTGAGCGAGGCGATGATGCGCTCCTCGACGCCGGCGCGGCGCGCCGCCATGAAGCACTCCTGGGTGAGCGCCGCGAGCCCCTTGACCATCACGCTGCGCACCATCTTGATCGCGGCGGCGGCGCCGACGTCGGTTCCGACCTCCTCGAGGTCCATGCCGCAGCGCTTGAGCAGGGGCACGAGCTCCGGCGCGGCCGGTCCGGAGACGAGCACCGGCGTCTTGTGCCGCAACGGGTGCACCGGCGCCATCACCGCCATGCCGATGAAACGGGCGCGGTTGCCGACGATCGCGCCCGCCTCGCGCTTGCGGTTGGGCGAGACGGAGTTCAGCTCGATGTAGAACTGCCCGGCCGAGAGCCCCGGCGCCGCGTGTCTCGCCGCCTCGAGATTGGAAGCGGCCGTGACCGCGGAGAACACGATGTCGGCCCCGCGCACCGCGTCGGCGCTGTCGCGCCCGACACGCACGCCGATGCGTTCGGCGGCCGCGCGCAGGCGCGCTCCGCCCGGTCCGTCGGGAAAAAGAATGTCCCAGGCGGAGATAGCGGTCACGCCTTCGGCGCGAAACCCCGCGGCGAGCGCCTGGCCTGCCTCGCCGAAGCCGATGAATGCGAGCGCTGGATAGTTCATTGCCTGGTCTCCTGGAAGCCGTACAGCCTGGCCGGATTCTCCACCAGGATCTTGCGCTGCAACCCGGGCTCGGGCGCCATGCGCGCGAAGAGGTCGACGAGGTCGCCGTCGTTCGGCATGTGCTTGCCCACGTTGGGATGCGGCCAGTCGGTGCCCCAGAGGATCCGGTCCGGAGCAGCGTCGATCAGCGCGCGAGCGAACGGCAGCGCGTCGTCGAACGGCGGACCCTTCGACGACACCCGCTCCGCGCCGCAGACCTTCACCCAGAAATTCTTCAGTTTCATGAAATTCAGCAGGACCTTGAAGGGCTCCTGCTCGAGCCCGTCGGCGGCCTTCACCCTGCCCATGTGGTCGATCACCATCGGCACCGGGATCGCCTCGAACTTCTTCCTGAACTCGACGAGGTCGCTCGAGTCGAGGTGCAGGATGAGATGCCAGCCCATCTCCTTCAGGCGCGCGACCGTCCGATCGAAGAACGCCATGTCCGGCCGGCCGCCGAGGTGCTGCACGAAATTGAACCGCACGCCGCGGATGCCCCCTTCGTGCATTTCCCGAAACTGCTTTTCGGTATAGGAAGGATCGATGATTGCGGTACCGCGGTACTTCCCACCCGAGCGCGCAATCGCGTCGAGCGTGACGCGCATGTCGGCGCCGTGGCAGCTCGCGTGCACTATCACCGCGCGTTCAATCCCAAGGATCGAATGCAACTTCTGCAAGGACTCGAACGGCGAGTCCGGCGGCCAGTACGGCGCGTCCGGGGCATAAGGAAACTTCGCGGCTGGCCCGAAGACATGGCAATGCGCATCGCAGGCGAGCGGCGGCGGCTTGAAGCTCGGCTTTCGGGTATTCGGGTCGGGTGGAGCGGTGGTTTTCATCGCCGCAATTCTAATGTGCGTCGTAAACTGGATTGGTGCCTGGAACCCACGACCTCGCTCTCTTCATCGTTTCAGGGCTGCTGCTCAACCTGACGCCGGGGCCGGACACGCTCTACATCGTCGGCCGCAGCACGACGCAGGGCTGGCGTGCGGGCGCGGTCGCCGCGCTCGGCATCGGCGCCGGGATCTTCGTGCACATCGGCGCGGCCGCGGTCGGGCTTTCCGCTCTCCTCGCGGCTTCGGCGAGCGCGTTCACGCTGGTCAAGCTCGCCGGAGCCGCTTATCTGGTCTACATCGGGATCTCGTTGCTGCGATCCCCCATTGCCCCGGAGGCAATGAGCAAGAATTTGGCGCCCATGTCGCCGGGCACGGTGTTCGTGCAGGGATTCTTCACCAATGTGCTCAACCCGAAGGTGGCGCTCTTCTTCATCGCCTTCCTGCCCCAGTTCGTCGAGCCCGACGCCCCGGGCAAGGCGGCCGCCCTGCTCTTTCTCGGCGCGGTGTTCAACCTCAACGGCACGCTGTGGAACCTCTTCGTCGGCGGCCTCTTGTCGTCCTCGGCGTGAAGCTCGCGCTGAGCAGCGACAGGTAACAGGCCGCCCAGGCGTGCGTCTGGTAATCCCGCGGCCGTTACATTACCGTACGCCCGACACCCACTCGAGGAGGCGCACGCCATGGCGCGGATACCCTACGCCGACGAAAACCGGAACGAGGAAGTCAAGGCGCTTGCCGCGAGGATCCGCAAGGAACGCGGCAAGCTGGCGAACCTCTATCTCATGCTGCTCAACAGCCCGCCGGTCGCGAACGGCTGGCTGACCTTTCTGACGGCGGTGCGTCAGCAGTGCAAGTTGCCGGGGCGGTATCGCGAGCTCTCCATCCTGCGCATAGCGATCATCAACGGCGCGGACTATGAATACCAGGCCCACGTCCCGTTCGCCCTGAAGGAAGGCGTGAGCCAAGAGAAGATCGATTCGCTGCGCGATTGGGAGGGCTCGAAGGCCTTCGACGCGGCCGATCGGGCGGTGCTCGCCTACACCGACTCGATGACCAAGGTGATCCACGTGCCGGCCCCGGTGTTCGACGCGCTCAGGCCGCACTTCGACGCGCGCGAGCTGGTCGAGCTGACGGCGACGGTCGGCGCCTACAATCTGGTCTCGCGCTTTCTCGAGGCGGTGCAAATCGATCACGAGATCCGATAGGAGCGGGCATGGCACTCACACCGATCCGGCGAGTGGTCACCGGAACCGACGAGGGCGGCAGGTCCATGGTGATCTGGGACGGCCCTGCGCCCGGGACGCACGAGAGTAAATTCGCCGGCAGAGGGCATACGGACTTCTGGGTGTGGCGTGAGACGCCGCCGCCGCTCGACGGAGCGCAGGATGCGGGCACGTGGAATGACGAATTTCCCGGGCCGGTCGGCGGCGGGCATCTGCGCGTCGTGCACTGGCTTGCCAGGACGGAGCAATCGCCGCCGAACGACCCGTACAAGGCGCCCGAGCAGCATGGCCGCACCTGGGACCGCGGCGGGGGCAACCAGTACAACCGCTCCTACATGCACAAGACCAAGTCGGTGGACTACGGGATCCTCCTTTCCGGCGAGCGTGTGATGGAGCTCGACGACTGCAAGCTCGTCCTCAAGCCCGGCGATGTCGTGGTGGATGTCGGCGCGTGGCATCTCTGGGACAGCTCGCGCACCGGCTGCATGATGGCCTTCGACATGTTCGACGCCGATTTCCCCGACGGGCCGGCGGGCACGGCGCAAGGCAACGACCCGGTGATGCAGCCCAAGCCGGATCAGAAGCTCCCGCCGGGCGTGAAGCCCGCGCGGCGCGTCGTGGCGATCGACCGCGAGCCCGGCCGCTCGAGCCTCGTGAGCGATGCCCCGTCGCCCGACGTGCGCGTCGACCCCGCCCGGCCCGGTTTCGCCATGCAGCGGATGTGGGTCGTCGACCGCGCGCCGGCGAGGCTGGTTTTGGAGACTCTGCACCTGCCGCACACGCTCATGCCGCCGGCTGCCGGATCGGTGCTCAACATCTTCACCTTCCCGCCGGACGAGGCGTGGAAGGGAAAGGCGGGCGTCGCCGAAGTCGAGGCGTACTTCAAATCGGTGGGCGCGCCCGGCGCGTCGTCCTGGTCGCCGAAGGCGCCGCATCCCTACATGCAGAAAACGCGGACGCTCGACTTCTGCATCGTGCTGGAAGGCGAGATCGCGCTGGTGCTGGACACGCAGGAGGTGCCGCTCAAGGCGGGCGAGTTCGTCATCCAGAGGGGCACCAACCACGCCTGGAGCAACCGCTCCGGCAAGCCGGCTGTCGTCGCGATCGCTTCACACGGCGCTCGGTAAAGCGGGCTGGACCAGGAGGAATAGATGAAGACCTTGATCGCGATCCTGGTGTGTCTCGCGAGCGCGACCAGCTGGGCCCAGGGCTACCCGTCGAAGCCCATCCGCTGCATCGTTCCGAGCTCCCCAGGCGGCGGCGCCGATACGACCGCCCGGCTCGTCGCAGCCGCGCTGCCTGCCGTGCTCGGCGAGCAGGTGGTCGTCGAGAACCGTGCCGGCGCGAGCGGCAATATCGGCACCGCGGCGGCGGCGAAGTCGCCCCCCGACGGCTACACCTGGCTCTTGATCAACAACGCGCAGGCTGCGAATGCAACCCTGCAGAAGGACCCCGGCTTCGATCTGCTGCGCGACTTCGCGCCGGTTACGCAGGTGGACTCCTCGCCGCATATCGTCCTGGTCCATCCTTCCGTGCCGGTCACCTCGATCCAGGAGCTCGTGGCGCTCGCGAAATCCAGGCCGCTGGACTATGCCTCCGCCGGTACCGGCACCGTGACGTTCCTCGCCGCGGAGCTCTTCAACGCCCAGGCCGGCATCCGCTTGAGGCAGGTTCCCTACAAGGGTGGCGGCGAGTCTCTTCTCTCCATCGTCCGCGGCGAAACGTCGGTGTATTTCTCGCCGCTGAGCGTCGCGCTGGGCCATGTGCGCGCCAACCGCGTGCGCGCGCTCGCCGTAACGTCGAAAGCGAGGCTGCCCTCTCTTCCCGAAATTCCAACCGTCGCCGAGTCGGGCTATCCGGACTACGAATTCAATCTCTGGAACGGCTTCCTGGTGCCGGCCAATACGCCGAAGGACGTGATCGCGGCGATCCACCGCGCGGTCGTCAACGCCTTGAATAGCCCCGAAGTGAAGAAGCGTTTTCTCGAGTTGGGCACCTCGCCGGTGGGCAACCAGCCGGAGGAGTTCGGCGCGTTGATCAAGAGCGAGGTGGAAAGCACCGCGGAGCTCGTGAAGAAGCTCAAGCTGAGCGACAAGTAAATCTTCCAGAAAGGATGCCATGAACGCTTTACGGCTCTTCGCAGTGGCGGCGGTCTCTTGCTGCAGCGCTGCGTTCGCTCAGAACTTCCCAACAAAGCCGGTCACGGTCGTCGTGCCATTCTCGGCGGGCGGGCCGACCGACACGATCGCGAGGATCATGGCCGAGCGGATGACGAAGAGCCTCGGGCAGACAGTGCTGGTGGAGGACATCACCGGGGCGGGCGGCAATATCGGCGTCGGCCGCGTGGTCCGGGCGGCGCCCGACGGTTACATGGTGAGCATCGGCCACATCGGCCCGCACGTGATCAACGGCGCGATGTACAAGCTGGACTACGACCTGCTGAAGGACCTGGCGCCCGTCGGCATGTTCGTGACGAACCCGCAGGTCCTCGTCTCGAAAAACGCCCTGCCTTCGAAGGACCTGAAGTCGCTGATCGAATATGCGAAGAAGACCCCGATCGCCATCGCCACCGGCGGTGCCGGGACGCCCTCGCACATCAGCGGCGTGTACTTCCAGAACCTCACCGGCGGCGCGGCGCAGATCGTCCATTACCGCGGCGGCGCGCCCGCCTCGGCCGACGTCATGGCGGGCCACGTCGACCTGTTCTTCGACCAGGCGGCGAACGCGCTGCCGCAGATTCGCACGAACAAGGTCCGCGCGTATGCGGTCACTCAGACCACGCGACTATCCGTCGCGCCCGATATCCCGACGGTCGACGAAGCCGGCATGCCGGGGTATTACATGGCGGTCTGGCACGGACTCTGGGTGCCAGGGCGTACGCCGCCCGCGGTCATCGCGAAGCTCAACTCGGCGATGGTAGAGGCCGCGGCCGACAACGGCGTGCGCAAACGCCTGGCGGACATCGGGCAGGAAATGCTGCCGAGGGACAAGCAGACGCCGGAGGCGCTCGCCGCGCACCAGAAGGCGGAGATCGAAAAGTGGTGGCCGATCATCAAGTCGGCCGGGATCAAGGCCGACTGAGCACGCGCTACCGTTTGATCGCAGCGTTCACGCGAGGCATGACCTCGGTCGCCATCAGCTCCATCGAGCGCTGGCCGAGCTTGCGGTCCACCCAGTCCATGCCGGCGTAGACGAGCTCGCCGAAGTCGCCGACCTGCTCGCGCAACGCGAGGAGCTGATCGACCACCTTGTTGACCGTGCCGTAGATGCAGAGGCGATCGAGCACGAACTCGTACGTGATCTCCTGGTCGGGCTGGTCGAGGCGCTCCTTGAACACCGCGTGGCGCCCGGCCTTCGTCAGCTTGGTCTGGAGCTGCCGGTAGTAGAAGCGGTAGGGGCTGTTGGCGTCGTGCCGGCCGTAGGCGGCGGCAACCTTGTCGTCGTCGGCGACGAACACGGTGCGCGCGACCCGCCACTCCGATGAATCGGGCGTTTTTCCGGCCTTCTTCTTTCCCTCGGCGTAATTGGCCCAATGGGTCTTCAGCCAGTGCGGCAGCAGGAAGTTGGCCGAAAGCGGGTGGAAGTCCCGCTCGCCCATCGCCACCACGCCTTTCGAGAAGGGCGCCACCACGGTGCCGACGATCTCGGGACGCGGCTTCTGATAGGGCTTGGGCATCACGCCGACGCCGAAGTCGAGGTCCATGGTCTTGCGCGTGGTGACCTTGAAGCGGTTGCCGGGAAACTCGATGTCGTAGGGCGCGTTGCGCTCCCAGATCGCGAGGATCACGTCGATCGCCTCGGCGAACATCTTGTTGCGGTCCTCCTCCAGGATGCCGATCGCCTCGGCGTCGGAGACCAGCGCGCCGGGGCTCACGCCGAGAATGAAGCGTCCCTCGCAGAGGTGATCGAACATCGCAGCGTTCGCCGCCACGATCACGGGATGGATCTGCGACAGGTTGCAGGTGCCGCTCGCGAGCTTGATGCTCTTCGTCGAATGGATCAGCGTGGCGAGGAAAAGGAGCGAGTTGGTGATGTTCTCGGCCTGGTCGGTGAGGTGCTCGCCGATGAAGACGTCGTGGTAACCGAGCTTGTCGGCGAGGATCACCGCGTCGCGGTCTTCCTTCAGCGTCTCGGTGTTGTTCCGGTGCAGCGGGTGCACCGGCATCATGAACATTCCCAGCTTCATGTTTTCTCCTTGACCTCGAGCAACACGCCTACTCCATCGCTCTTACGATGCGCTCCGGCGTGAGGGGAAGATCGCGCACACGCACCCCGAGCGCGTCGTGCAGGGCGTTGGCGATAGCCGCCGCGGTCGGGCCCTGCGCCGCCTCACCCGCTCCCAAGGAAGGAAATTCAGTGGGGAGGAGGCGGACGTCGACCGCGGGCACCTCGGAGAAGCGCAGGATCGGATAGTCCTCCCAGGACACCGCGCCCGTGCGCCCCTCCTCCTTCAGCGTCCAGCTCGTCGCCTGGATCGCGCCGCCCTCGAGCTGGTTCGCCACGCCGTCCGGATTGATGGCGAGCCCGACGTCGGCGGCGACGACAAGCCGCTTTACGCGCAGCGCTTCGCCCGCCTCGACCTCGGCGAGCACTGCGCAGTAGGCCCCGATGTTCTTGTAGCGGGCGAAGCCAATGCCATGGCCCTGGTTTTCTTTCCCATCAAAGGATTTCCAGGGAACCTGCAAGGCTTCGAGGACCGCGCGCGCGCGGGGGTCCTTGAGATGCTTCAGCCTGAACCCGACCGGATCGGCGCCGGCCTCGGCGGCGAGCTCGTCCATGAACGACTCGATGGCGAAGACGTTGCCGTAGGCGCCGAGAGCGCGCAGCGAAGAGGCGCGCCGCGGCGTCTCGCGCACGTAGTTCTTCACCACCTGGAGATCGGGGAAATCGTAGAGCGGGATGGCGTTGCGGCCCGCGCCCTCGGGCGGCAGCGCGGGATCGATCGCCGGCGCGAAGTCGAACGCTTTCTCGAGGTGACGCGCCGCGATCAGCGACGGCTTGGCCGAGCGGCCGGGACGGTTGGTGTGGCCGTTGCTCCAGAGCTCGTGCTTCCAGGACACGATGCTGCCGGACGCGTCCAGCCTCGCCTCGAGGTCGAGCGCCATCGCCGGGCCGTAGGGCTCCCAGGCGAACTCGTCCTCGCGCATCCATTGCAGCTTGACCGGCCGCCCGTTCGCCGCACGCGCAAGCAGCGCCGCGTCGAGGGCTACGTCGTCGGCGCCGTTATGCCCGTAGCAGCCCGCACCCTCAGCATGGTTCACGGTAATACTGTCCAAAGGAAGACCAAGAACCACGGAGAGTTCGTGCCTCAGGCCGAAGATCCCCTGGCTGTGCGTCCAGACCTCGAGCTTGCCGTCCTGCAGCCGGGCGATCGCGCACGAGGGCCCGATCGAGGCGTGGGCGATGAACGGCTTCGAATAGGACGCTCCGATGCTCTTGCCTGGCGGGGGACTCCCCTGGATTTCCTTGAGGATCGTCCGCGTGGTCACGTTCTCGCGCAGCCAGCCGTGGAAGTCCTGCGGCACGGGCGTTTCCTTCCACACGGCGTTCGCCCGGAGCTTCGCCGCGGCAGCGATGGCGAGCTCTTCCCGTTCGGCCAGCACGCCGACGAAGCTCCCGTCCCGCACAAGATTCACTTCTTTCAAACCCAGTTCTGGTAACGACATCAGCATCGAAAACGGCCGAGAAGGCCGCACGATGCGCGCGAAGAGCATTCCCGGCAGCGTCATGTCCTGCACGTACGCGGGCTTGCCCGCCACCTTGGCCGGAAGGTCGATGCGCGGCGCGCTCTTGCCGACGACCTTCGTCGGTCCCGAAGGCTTCACGCCCGCGCCCGCGGGTGGGACTTCGCCCGCCTCGGCCGCGCATTCCCAATAGGTGACGCTGCCGCCGTTCTTCGCCGTGATGGTGCCGTCGTCGACGGCGAGCTCGCCGACCGGAGCACCGAGCAGCTCCGCGGCATGCGCGAGGAGCGAGGCGCGCGCCTGGACGCAGGCCTCGCGGATTCCCTTGCCGCCGTCCTGGATCGACATGCTGCCCGAGGTATAGCCCTCGTCCGGACTGTGAGCGGTGCTCGGCGGCACGATGCGCACGCGCTCGAACGCGACGTCGAGCTCTTCCGCCGCGATCTGCGCCAGCGCCGTGTTGATGCCCTGCCCGAGCTCCACCTTGCCGCTCGCGATCCACACCGTGCGGTCGCGCTCGAACCGGATCCTCGGATTCTTCACGCCTGCATCTCCTTCGCGGCGCGAAGCACCGCGCGTACCACGCGGTTGTGCGCGCCGCAGCGGCACAGGTTTCGATCAAGCGCCTGCCGCACCTGGGTTTCCGAGGGATTGTGATTACTGGAGAGCAAAGCGGCGGCCGCTACCGCGATGCCGCTGATGCAGTAGCCGCACTGCGCCGCCTGCTCGGCGAGCAGCGCCTTCTGTACCGGATGGAGCTCGCCGCCCTTGGCGAGGCCTTCCACCGTCGTTACGGATTTGTTTTCAACGCTCCACAGCGGCGTGTCGCACGACGGCACTGCCTTGCCCTCGACGATCACGAAGCACGCGCCGCACTGACCCGTGCCGCAGCCGAAGCGGCTGCCGACGAGACCGAGGTCGTTGCGCAGCACGTAGAGGAGCGGCGTGTCCGGCCCGGCCGACACGCTGCGTCGCTGCCCGTTGACTTCCAGTTCCGTCATGCCAGCACCATGTGGATCAGCGCGAGCCGCTTTTGCGCCTGCTGCAGCCCGCGCTCGAGGGCCGCGGCCACGTCGCGCGGCGAGCTCACCTTCTCGCCGTAGCCGCCGTAAGCTTCGGCGAGCTTCGCATATTCCGGCCGCGGCGTGATGGCCGTGCCTGTGAACCTGCCGGTCTGGACCGCCGCGCCCTGCGGGTAGTAGGTCAGGACGTCGGTCTTCTGCGAGAGATACCCGGCGTTGTCGAACAGCACCACCATGATGGGCAGCCCGAGCTCCTGGCTCGCGCCGAAGCACGCCACGACCGGGTTGTAGTGAAAGGCGCCGTCGCCGATGGTGGCGATCACCGGGCGCGCGGGCTGCGCGTGCTTCACGCCGAGCGCGAGCGAGAGGCCCATCCCAAGGCCGCCGAAGCTCGCCTCGTAGAATCCGCCGGGCGCGAGCCTGGTCAGCCGCTGCACCAGCTCGAGCCGGTGGGTGATGGTCTCGTCCACCACGACCGCGTCTTTGGAGATCGTCGCATTCAATTTCTCGGCGATCCAGGCGTTGTTCATCCCTTCCGTTGCCTGTGGAAGGCCTGGGCGACGGAAAATCGGGCTCTGACCCCGATTTCCCGAACCCCGATTTCCCAAACGTGCGCAAAGCCCCTCGAGCGTCGTACGGAGCTCGCCGGGGACCACCATGTCGGCGCGCACGCCCCAGTAGGGCAGGTTCGAGCGCAGCGGGTCCTCGCCGAGGACGAACACCTTCGTGCCGGGCTTGGGCAGCGATGAAGGCGGGTGCCACGGCATGACGCACTCGGCGAGCAGCACGGCATCGGCTTCATCGACCAGCGACTTCATATTCTCCACGGCGAGGCCCGCATAGAGCGGGTGGTCGCGCGGAAAGTTGACGTAGTACGGCTGCCACGCTTCGGCCACCGGCGCGCCGAGCGCCTCGGCGAGTGCGACCAGCGCGCTCACCGTCGCCGGGTCGCGCCCGGCTTCCTCGGTGATGATCAGCGGGCGCTTCGACTCGCTGAGTTGCCTCGCGAGCGCGTCGAGCGCCGACGGATCCGCCGCGGGCGGCGACGGCAGCGCCGATGCCGGCGGCAGTGGCTGTGAAATCGTCTCCATCAGGTATTCGATCGGCACCGAAAGGAACACCGGCCCGCGTGGTGCGTCCACCGCGAGCTGGCAGGCGCGCTGGACCGTCTGCGCGAGGAGCAGGCTGGAATTGAGGCCGAGGCTCCATTTCACGCTCGCCTCGGCGAGGCGCGCTGGCCCGCCAAGGTCGGTCAGGAGGCGCAGCCATTGCCTGCCGATCTTGAAGCAGGCCGATTCGGAGAAGGTCGCGGATTCTCCTGCCATCACCACCATCGGCACGCGCTCGTGTCTTGCGATGCGCAGCGCCATCGTCGCGTGCAGCGTGCCGACCGTCGTGTGCAGCACCACCGCGGGGAGCTTGCCGGTCGCCTTGGCGTAGCCGCTCGCCATCGCGACCGCCGTCTCCTCGTGACGCACGGAGACGTACTCGGGGAACTCTCCCGGCGCATGCGGCCGCGCAAGCGCTTCCCACAGCGGCGCCCAGTCCGAGCCCGGCGAGGCGAAGATGCGCTCCACGCCCATGGCGCCGAGCGCCCGGAGGATCGCCTCGGCGCCGATCATTGTCCGGTCATTTGATCCCGAGCTCGGGGATGAGCTTGGCGTAGCGCTCGTACTCGCTCTTCACGTACACAGCGAACTCGGCGGGGGTCATCGGATCGGCGAGCTCCACCGCGAGCGCCTTGAACCGCTCGCGCACCTGCGGTTCCTGCATCAGGCGAATGACCTCGCGGTTCAGGCGCTCGATCGCCTCGCGCGGCGCGCCCGCGGTAGCGTAGAAGGCGAAGTGCGGACCGCCGTCGACGCCGCGGATACCGTTCTCCTCCAGCGTCGGCACGTCGGGAAAATCCGGGTGCCGGGTCGGCCCCGCCACCACGATCATGCGCAGCTTGCCGGCCTTCGCCTGGGCGATACCCACGCCGGGATCGAACGTGAGGTCGATCACACCCCCAAGGAGGTCCTTGAGCGCAGGGCCCGCTCCTTTGTAGGGGATGTGGTTCATCTTCACCTTCGCCTCGCGATTGAACACTTCGGTCGCGATGTGCGGCGAGGTGCCGTTGCCCGGCGTGCCGTAGTTGAGCTTGCCCGGGTTGGCACGCGCGTAGGCGAGGAACTCCTTGAAGTTCGTGACCGGGACGTTCGGATGCGTGAGCACGTAAAGCGAAACGCGGCCCGTGGGAACGACCGGCGCGAGGACCTTGGTCGGATCGAGATCCGGGCGGTTCACGATGTGCGGCGCGATCATCATGCTCGAGCCGGGCGAATAGAGCATGCTGTAGCCGTCCGGGTCGGCGCGGCCCACCGCCTCGAAGCCGATGTAGCCGTCGCCGCCGGCGCGGTTCTCGATCACGAACGGCTGCCCGAGCGTCTCCGTGAGGCGCGCGCCGAGCACTCGCGCGGTCACGTCGGCGACACCGCCTGGTGCGACGTTGACAATCACCCGCACCGGCCTGGTCGGCCACGACTGGCCCCACAGAGAAGTGGCAAAGACGAGCCCCACGAGGGCGAGAAAGCTCTTCATAGAAACCCCTAGTCCACCTTGATGTTGGCGTCCTTGATGACCTTGCCCCACTTCTGGATCTCGGAGCGCACGTAGGCCGCGAACTCCTCGGGGCGCTCGCCGCCGGTCTGCGACCCCATGGTCACGGCGTCGTCCTGCATTTCCTTCGTGCGCAGCACGCGCGCGATCTCATGCTGCAGGCGATCGACGATCGCTCGCGGCGTGCCGGCCGGCACGAAAATGCCGTTCCAGCCGATACCCTCGACCGCAGGAAAGCCGGCCTCGGCCATGGTCGGGATGTCCGGAATGATGCTCACGCGCTCCGGCCCGGCGACGGCGAGGCCGCGCAGCTTCCCGGAGCGGAGATGGTCGCGGATCACCACCGAGGCGAGAAACGCGGTGCTGACGTGACCGCCGGTGAGGTCGGGCAGCTCGGCGCCGATCGCCTTGTACGGCACTTCGCGCACCTGGATCGCGGTGGTCGACTTCAGGAGCTCGCCCACCATCTGCGTGATCGCGCCCGTGCCGCCCGACGCGTAAGTGAGCTGGTTCGGCTTCGACTTGGCGAGCGCCACGTACTCCTTGACCGAATTCGCCGGCACCGAGGGATGCACCACCATCACCAGCGGCGTGGAGATGAGCCGCGTCACGGCGACGAGCTTCTCGTTCAGGATGCAGCACGCGTCGGGCGTGACGAGATCGTTGAGCGCGTTGTTGATCACGCCCTGGAACAGGGTGTAGCCGTCGGGAGCCGAACGCGCCACTTCGCGCGCCCCGATCATGCTGTTTGCCCCGGGCCGGTTCTCGACGATCACCGGCTGGGCGAGCGACTCGGAGAGCTTGGGCGCGATGCGCCGGGCGAAGACGTCGACCGCGCTTCCGGGGCCGGTCGGCACGATCCAGCGCAGCGGTTTCGACGGATACGGCTGCGCCGACAACGCTCCGCAAACAAGTAGCCCTGCCAGCGCGGCGAGCGTCTTCATGGGCGCTAGATCTGCCGCTTGAGGAAGTCGCCGACTTCCTTGTTGAAGCCCGCCGGGTTCTGGATGTTGGCAATGTGCGCCGCCTTCGGCACCGAGCGGTGCTGCGCGCGGGGCACTTTCTTCGCGAGCTCGGCCATGAGCGCGGGCGGGCCGCCCACCTTGTCTTCCGCGCCGGACAGGTAGAGCGTCGGCGCCTTGATCTGCGGCAGCTTGTCCTCGAGGTTGAGGCCGAGGAACGCCGCGGTGACGCCGAGGTAGCCGAGCGTGGTGGTGGCGCGGATCATGTTGCGCACGTCCTGCAGGACCTTGGGATTCGCCGCCTTGAACTCGTCGGAGAACCAGCGCTGCGCGGTCGGCTCCACGATGACTTCCACGCCTTCGTTCGCGACTGCCTCGCGCAGCTTGTGCCACATCTCCGCGAACTCGGGAACCATCTTCGCACGGCAGCAGCACGGCATGAGCGTGTTGACGCGCTGCGGGTGCTCGATCGCAAACGCCTGGACGATTGCGCCACCCAGGCCAAGGCCGACGAGATGGGTCTTTTCGATGTTGAGCTCGATCAGCAGCCCGGCGAGGTCGCGCACCAGGAGCTCCATGCTGTAGTCGCCCTCGGTTGCCAGGGTATCGCCGTGGCCGCGCAGGTCGTAGCGCAGCGTGCGGTAGTCCTTGCCGAGCGCTTCGACCTGCGTGTCCCACATGGTGAGGTCGTTGGCGATGCCGGTGACGAAAGTGATATAGGGGGCGCCCTCTTTCCCTTCGAAGCGGTACTCGATCTTGATGCCGTTGGTGTCGACCTGCGGCATGCGACCTCCCTCGCGCTATTCCGGTGTCACTCCGGCGAGGCGCACCTGCTCGGCGTAGGCGCGCAGCTCGGCCGAGACGAACTTCTTGAACTCGGCGGGCGTATCGGCCACCGGCTCCACCCCGAGGCTGGCGAGCTTCTCGCGCACGCCGGGGTTCTGCATCGCGGTGCGCACTTCGCGATACAGCTTCTCAACGATGTCCATCGGCGTATTGGCGGGCGCGAACATCGCGAACCAGCCGCCGTCGTGCCTGTACTGCGGCACTCCGGCCTCGGCAGTGGTCGGCACCTCCGGTGCCGAGGGATGGCGCTTCGCTCCGGTGTACGCGAGCACCTTCACTCGGCCGTTCTTGTAGTGCGGCATGATCGGCGCCGGCGACGTGAACATGACCTGCACTTCGCCGGCGACGAGCGCCGCGGCGGCAGGACCGCCGCCCTTGTATGGAATGTGCGTCATGTGCGTGCCGGTCTGGCTCTTGAACACCTCCATCGCGAGGTGCCAGGTGTTGCCCACTCCCGGCGTGCTGTAGGCGAACTTGGAGTCGGGCTTGCGCGCGAGCGCGATGAATTCCTGCAGGTTCTTCGCCGGCACCGAAGGGTGCACCGCGAAGAAGAGTCCGCCGTTGCTCACGAGATTCGTGACCGGGGTGAAGTCCTTCTCCGTGTCGTAGGGCAGGCTCTTGTGGACGAACGGGTTGATCACGAATCCCGAGGAATACACCATGAGGGTGTAGCCGTCTGGCGGCGCCTTGGCGACCACGTCGGCACCGAGGATGCCGTTCGCGCCGGGGCGGTTCTCGACCACGAAGGGCTGGCCGAGCTGGGCCTGGAGCTGCGCCGCGACCACGCGCGCGACGATGTCGGGTCCGCCGGTCGCCGCCGGCACCACCACGCGCACCGGGCGGTTCGGATAGTTCTGCGCCCACGCCGCAGTCAGAAGGCAGAGAAGCGGCGACACGACCGCGAATGCCAGGAACCTTCTCATCATGCAGCTTCCTCCTCAGGAAATCATTGCCGCCACCGTCGGCCACGGGTCGGGCTGCTCGTGCAGCTTCTTGAACGGTGCATGATCCTCGGGCGTCATCCGGTCGAGGATCTCCTTCTTCACCGAAGGCCGGGCCAGTACGCGTTTGTACCATGCCGCGACTCCGGAATGCTTGTCCCAGAGCCGGTCCATGCGCAGGAGCTCCAGACGTAGCACGTACGGCACGGCCGCGATGTCGGCCAGCGAGAACTCTGGACCGGCGAGCCAGCCGCCGCCGGCCGCGTCGATCAGCTTGAGGAGCTTCTCATGGTGCTCGAGCGCCTCGCTCGCGAACTTCGATTCCAGGCCGTGCAGCACCACGTCGCGCTTGTATTCGGTGCGCTTCTTGAGCGGTGACTTGGCAAGCCTCTGGTCGATCTGCTCGCCGGTCAGGCCCGCGAACCACGGCCTGAACGCGGTGGCGAACGTCAGGATGGTGCAAGAGTTGTGCACATACTCGTCGATCAGCTTGTTCACCATCCGCACCTGCACCCGCGCGAGCGGATCGCGCGGCATGAGTGCCGGGCTCGAAAACACTTCGTCTAGGTAGTAGAGAATCACCGAGGACTCGATCACCGTCCGGCCGTCATGGACGAGCGTCGGCACCACGCCGTTCGGGTTGAGCTTCATGTACGCCGGGTCGAACTGGTCGCCGCGCAGCGTCATCAGGTGGCTCTTGTACTCGAGACCCTTTTCCGCCAGCGCCACGCGCACCTTCTGCGCGCAGACCGAGTTCACGCTGTGGTAGAGCTCGAGGCTCATTTCGCGGCTTGAATGGCCTGCCACACCCGGTGCGGCGTCGCCGGCATGTCGAGGTGCTGCACGCCGAGAGGCCTGAGCGCATCGAGGACGGCGTTCATCACCGCCGGCGGCGCGCCGACGCAGCCCGCCTCGCCGACGCCCTTCACGCCGATCGGATTGGTCTTCGCCGGAACGTCGATGAAGTCGAGCTCGTAGTGCGACGGCAGATCGGAGGCGCGCGGCATCGCGTAGTCCATGAAGCTTGCCGAAAGCAGCTGTCCGGACTCGCGGTCGAAGGCCACGTTCTCCATCAGCGCCTGGCCGATGCCCTGCGCGAGCGCGCCCTCGATCTGGCCGTGGCAGATCATCGGATTGATCACGCGCCCGACATCGTCCACGACCGCATAGCGCTCGACGAAGATCTCGCCCGTTTCCGGATCGATTTCCACTTCGCAGGCGTGGCAGCCGTTGGGAAAAGTCGGCGGCACGCTGGACGAGCCGCTCGCGTCGAGGCCGGTGCCGAATTTCGTGGTCGGGCCCGCGGGGCGGAAGAACGCCTTGGCGACGTCGGTCATCGGGATGGCGCGGTCGGTGCCCACGACGGCGAACCTGCCGGCCTGGAACTCGATGTCCTTCGACGAGGCCTCGAGAAGGTGCGCCGCCATCAGCTTGCCCTTCTCGATGATCGCGTCGGCGGCACCCTTCAAGGCCGAGCTGCCGAGCATGGCGCTGCGCGAGGCGTAGGTACCGCGGCCGAACGAGACCGCGTCGGTGTCGCCCTGGACCAGGCGGATGTTCTCGAACGGCACGCCGAGCCAGTCCGAGGCGAGCTGCGCGTACGTCGTGGCGTGCCCCTGGCCGTGCGAATGCGTGCCGGCGACGATGGTGACCATGCCGCTTGGATCGAAGCGCAGCTCCATGCGCTCGTTGAAGACTCCTGAGTCCTCGAGGTAATAGATGAGGGCTTTTCCCCTTAGCCTTCCCCGGGCTTCGCTTCGCCGCTTTCGCTCTGAAAAGCCATTCCAGTCAGAAATCTCGATGCAGCGGTCGGTGAGCTTCGCGAACTCGCCGGAATCGTAGGTCCAGCCCGCCGCGGCGCCGACGGTCCAGCCCGCGGTGGTGTTGTAAGGCATGGCGCTCGGCGGGATGAAGTTGCGCCGGCGCAGCTCCACCGGATCGAGGTCGAGCTTGCGCGCGGCTTCGTCCATCAGGCGCTCGATCACGTAGGAGGCCTCCGGGCGGCCGGCGCCGCGGTACGGCCCGAGCGGCGTAGTGTGCGTAAAGGTCGCCTTGCTCGCCACGAGCATCGCGGGCACGACGTAGACGTTCGGGATGTTGCGCAGCGCGCAGAGCACCGGGACCACGCCCGCGTTGGTGACGTACGCGCCGACCGCGTGGAGCGCCTGCGCCCGCACCGCAAGGATTTTGCCGTTCTCGTCGAGCGCCATCTCGGCGCTGATGAGCTGGTCGCGACCATGGTTGTCGCCGAGCAGCGATTCGGTTCGCGTCGCGACCCATTTCACCGGGCGGCCGAGCTTGCGCGACGCCCACAGCACCAGGCCGTCCTCGGGATAGGTGTCGCCCTTCATGCCGAAGCCGCCGCCGACATCGGGCGAGATCACGCGCAGCTTCGTTTCGGGAATCTTGAAGATGGCGCCAGCCAGGATCGAGCGCGCGCCGTGCGGATTTTGCGAGCCGGTGTAGAGGGTAAAAGATTCGTTTGAAAAATCGCCCAGCGCCGCGCGAGGCTCCATGGCGTTCGCGCTGATGCGGTTGTTATAGAGCCGAACCGATACCGTGTGTCTCGCCTTGGCGAAGGCCGCCTCGGTCGTCTCCTTGTTCCCCATCATGAGCGGGAACGCGAGGTTGCCGGCCGCGTTGTCGTCCCAGACCTTGGGCGCGCCTTCGCGAGCGGCGTCCTCGACGCTGACCGCTGCGGGCAGGGGCTCGTAGTCGACCTCGACGCGCTCGGCGGCGATGCGCGCCTCCTCCGGCGTACGGGCGACGACGAAGGCGACGCGGTCGCCGACGTAGCGCACCTTCGCCGGCTCCAGCAGCGGCCTGAAGGTGCGGTAGCCCTTCGGCCCGCCCATGTCCTCGGGCATGAAAAGCGGCGGGATGCCGCCCAGGCCGTCTGCCTTTGCATCCTGACCCGTCAAGACGAGCTCCACGCCGGGGGATTCGATTGCGGGCTGGACATTGATGCCGCGGATGCGCGCATGCGCGTGCGGCGACATGACGACCGCCCCGTGCAGCATGTGCGGAAGCTCGATGTCGTCGACGTAGCGCGAGCGGCCGGTGAGGAAGCGCTGGTCCTCGACCCTGCGTACGGGCTGGCCTATTCCATAACGGTTCATCGAGGCGGTCATCTGCTAGGATTTCAAGGTGAAGATGTCCGTCCGATCTTAAGCAGGCTTTACCTTGCCGTCCAGAAAAGCCGGGCTCGTCACCGGCGGCGCCACCGGCATCGGCCGCAGCGCCGTGCTCGCGCTGGCGCGCGCGGGCTTCGATGTTGCCGTCAACTACAGCTCGAGCGAAACCGCGGCGCGCGAAACGGTCGCCGAAGCAGAGAAACTCGGCGCGCGCACGCTTCTTGTGCGCTGCGATGTCAGCGACGAGAAAGCCGTCCGCGCAATGTTGCGCGCGGTAGGGGAGAAATTTCAAAGGCTCGACGTGCTGGTCAACAACGCCGGCACGACCGCATCGTGGAAGCCGCGCGACCTCGAGACGCTCTCGCTCGAGGAATGGGACCGCGTGTTCGCGGTCAACGTGCGGGGCCTCTTTCAGGTCACCCGGGCCGCGGTACCGCTGTTGAAAAAAAGCCAGGGCTGCATCATCAACACGGCCAGCATCGTCGGTCTTCGCCCCGGCCCGCAGCCCCTGCCCTACGCGGCAAGCAAGGCTGCGGTCGTCAACCTCACGAAGACGCTCGCCTGGAACCTCGGCCCCGAGATCCGGGTCAACGCGGTCGCGCCGGGCTGGATGGAAGGCGACTGGATGAAGCGCATGCTGAAGGACAAGTACGCCGACCTGATGGAGAAGCGCGCCAAGGCGACCCCGCTGAAGCGCGTGGTCACCGCCGACGACGTCGCCGAAACGATGATGAGCCTGATCCAGTCGAACCGCTTCGTCACCGGCGAGATCGTCGTCATCGACGGCGGCTTCACGGCTTCGACCTGACATGCTGCCGGGCGTGGTGCCGTTCCCGCCGGAATTCGCGCAGCGCTACCGCGCGAGAGGGTACTGGCAGGACAAGTCGCTCGCGGAGGAATTCTCCGTCGTGTTTCGGAAATTCCAGGATCGAATCGCCCTGATCGACGGCGAGCGTCGCTACACCTACGGGGAAATCGACGAGCTCACCGACAATCTCGCCCTCAACCTGCTCGAGCTCGGCCTGAATCCGCTCGACCGCGTGGTGCCGACCCTGCCGAACATCGCCGAGTTCGTGCTGCTCTACTTCGCGCTCCAGAAGATCGGCGCCATACCGATCGCCGCACTCGCGACGCATCGCTTCGCCGAAATCAACCAGTTCGTGCAGCTCTCGGGCGCGACGGCGTGTTTTTATCCGGAGCGCCAGGGCGATTTCGCCTTCGAGCCGATGATCCGGCGGGTTCAGGCGGCGAACCCGCACCTCAACCATTGCGTTTCGCTGCCGCGTCTGCAGGACCTCATCCACCGCAAGGCGCGCCTGGCGGCGGACGAGCTGAGGAAGGTCCGTATCGACCCGGCCGATCCGTGCATCTTCCAGCTTTCGGGCGGGACGACGGGCATCCCCAAGCTCATCCCGCGCACGCACAACGATTACGCGTACAACTCCAGGACCGCCGCGCCGGTGTGCGCGGTCACGGGCGACTCGGTGCTGCTGCTCGCGCTCCCCATCGCGCACAACCTGCCGCTCGCCTGTCCCGGGGTGCAAGGCTATTTCTTCCAGGGCGGCAAGGTCGTGCTTTCCCCCAACACCCGGCCCGCCGACCTCTTTACGCTGATCCAGCAGCACCGCGTGACGCACATCAAGGTCGTGCCCGCCCTGCTCGTGCGCATGATCAACGATCCGTCGCTGCCGGGCTTCGACCTTTCTTCGCTGAGGCTCATCCAGAGCGGCGGCCAGCGCATGCAGCCCGAGGTGCGAGTGCGCACCCGCGAGCTGATCCCGAGCGCGTTCGTGCAGGAAAATTTCGGCATGTCGGAGGGAATGCTCTTGTTCGTCCGGCTCGACGACCCGCAGGAAGTCAAGCTCGACACCTGCGGCCGGCCGATTTCGCCCGACGACGAGGTGAAGCTCGTCGACGACGACGGGCGCGAGGTGGCCGACGGCGAGGTGGGCGAGCTGACCTGCCGCGGCCCGTACACCCTGCGCGGCTATTTCGGCGTGCCGGAGTACAACGCGCGCCAGTTCACCGCGGACGGGTTCTACCGCTCGGGCGACCTGATGCGCCGGCATCCGTCCGGGAACTACGTCGTCGAGGGCAGGAAGAAGGATCTCATCAACCGCGGCGGCGAGAAGATCAGCGCCGAGGAGATCGAAAATCTCATCCTGACGCATCCGTGCGTGCAGAATGTCGCCTGCGTCCCGATACCCGACCCGGACCTCGGCGAGAGGATGTGCGCCTGCCTGATCCTGAAACCCGGCAGGCAGCTGGCGCTCGCCGAGCTGGTGGAGTTCCTCAAGGACAAGGAGATCGCCAAATTCAAGCTGCCCGAGCGCCTCTACGTCTGCGACGACTTCCCGGTGTCCGCGTTCGGCAAGGTCTCGAAGAAGACGCTCTCCGAGCTGGCTGAAAGACATGCGCATCATTGACCTGCACTGCTATCCGGGCACCGCGGAATGGATCCGCTGCCAGGGCCCTTACGTCGAGGCGCTCGCGAAGTATTGGAAGCGCGAGTGGGTGGCCCGCACCGAGGAAGAGGTCATCAAGGACTTCACCGACTACGGCATCGAGGCGGTGCTGGTCGCGCTCGATCTCGAGACCACGATCGAGACCCCGCCGGTGACCAACGAGTACGTCCACGCCATGTGGAAGCGCCATCCCAGGCGCATCATCCAGGCCTGGGGCGCGGTCGAGCCGGCGAAGGGCGAGGTCGCGCTGGCGCAGGTGAAGCGCGCCGCCACCGAGCTCGGCCTGCTCGGATTCCACTTTCACCCGATCATGCAGCACTTCGCGGTGAGCGACCGGCGCTACTACCCGCTGTTCGAGCTCATCAACGAGCTCAAGGCGGCCGTGATGATCGACGTCGGCACCACCGGGATGGGCGCCGGCATGCCCGGCGGGCACGGCGCGCTGATCAACCACGCGCATCCGAGCCACATCGACCAGCTCGCCGCCGACTTCCCGCATATGAAGATCCTCATGGCGCACCCGGGCTGGCCGTGGGTCGACGAAACCACCGCCGTGGCGCTGCACAAGGGCAACGTCTACTGGGAGATGTCGGGGTGGGCGCCGAAGCACTTCCCCGGCAACCTCAAGGTCGACATGCGCGGCCGCCTGCAGGACAAGGTCATGTTCGGCAGCGACTACCCGAGCATGCCGTACTCGCGGATCCTCAAGGAGTGGCAGGAGCTCGGCTACTCCGACGAGGTGATGGAAAA
>Ga0207675_100000089_pt1 | contig 71258 bp, 71 predicted proteins | sample KBSSwiS42_FD_184305 | JGI IMG/M metagenome (GOLD analysis project Ga0207675, IMG submission 184305) | Switchgrass rhizosphere microbial communities from Kellogg Biological Station, Michigan, USA - KBS Switchgrass S4-2 (SPAdes) (version 2) | ecosystem: Host-associated > Plants > Roots >...
CAGGTTCTGCTCGACGTTCTCGCGCGTGACGACCTTGTAGTCGCAGGCTTCGTCGAAGAGCTCGACCCAGTCCTCGAGCCGGTTGTCGTCGATGGCCATCGCGTATTCGGCCATCAGCGCCGTCAGAATTTCTCTTACTTGAGGGGCCGGTTTCAGCGAATGGCCCCTTCGGGCTCGACGCCCATCAGTTCCGCCCAGTAGGACCAGAAGCCGCGGATCGGGGTCTCGGTGACGCGGTGGGCGAGGTCGCGGAGCGGCCCGCGGCCGCCCATCTCGACGATCGCACTCGCGTCGCCCGCGCTGCGCGTCGCCTTTTGCACGACCTCGATCGCCTCGCCGTCTTCCATGCTGACGAAGCCGGCAGGACCGACGAGGTTGCTCGACATGAGGCGGTGGCGCGTCATCGCTTCGTCGTCGTCGACGTAGCCGAATACGGTCTGGAAGACCTCGTGCCCGCCTACCCCCTTGGGCCGGATCTGGCGTGTGGCGAGGGTGTTGTTGATCTGGATGAGGAGCGCGTTCGGGAACAAGGTTGGCGCCGCCAGGTTCATGCCGTCCGGAAATTCATTCTTGAACTGCAAGAGCTTCGAGTCGCGCAGGCGCATGCGGTCGAGCCGGGCGGCGGTGTCGGCATAGGCGGCCTTGGCGTCTTCATGCGTGTCGGTGGCCGCGTAGGCGTGGTTCATGTTGTGGCGGTGGCGCTCGTCCATCTTCACGCCGCCCTTCTGCGTCGCGCGGTCGACGCCGTAGGTGACGAAGAACTCGTGCAGCAGGCTCGCGTGGTAGGTGTCGCGCAGGTTCTCGGCGTAGAGCTTCCAGTTGCCGGCGATGAGCTGGCGCGAGTAGCCGAGGACGCGGATCGGCCGGTTGAGGAAGCGCTTGATGATGCCTGTGCCGAACTCGCCGAGGTACTTCTCGAGCGCCTCGGCCTTTTCGGGCTGGAAGGTGCCGAAGAGCATGCCAGCGCAGTTGCCTACCTTCATTTTCCGAGGGGAGACCGATTTCATTTCGAAATCCTCGGGCATACCGCCTTCGCCCTTCAGGCCCTTGCGGAAGGGAAGGCCGGTGAGCTCGCCCGCGGTCGAATAGGTCCAGCGGTGATACAGGCACACGTGGCGCTCGGCGTTGCCGCGCAGCTCGCGCACGATGGTCGCGCCCCGGTGCGAGCAGCGGTTGACGAAGGCGTGGATCGTTCCGTTCTTGGCGCGCGAGACCACCACCGGCGTGTCGCCCACCCAGGTGGTGCGGAAATCGCCGGGGTTCGGGATCTCGGCTTCGAGACACAGATAGCTCCAGGCCGGGCCGCGGAAGATGCGCTCCATCTCGAGCGCGTACAGCTCCTCGTCGTGATGCAGCCGGAACGGTACGCGGGAATAGTCGTTGCGCGGCCAGCGGATCTCGCTATTCATCGTCGACCTCCTAGCGGAACTATAGTGCGTAAAAATCGAAAGCGCTTGACGCTACAGAATTCGCCAGCGTATGTTGGCTCTTCCCCTGGGGAGGGGAAACAACGCGAGAGCCGACCCTTCACAAGGGCTGCCCGCGTGCCTCGCATAACACTCAAGACAGTTCGAAGCACCAATCTGGGAGAGGACGATGGACAAGAGAGGCTCGTTCGCGAGCGCGCTGGGTGTCGCGCTCGCGCTCGCCGTGTGGACTCAAGCCGCGCGCGCGGATGACCGCAAGGACCACGATGGCGACCGGGGCCATCAGAAGCTGCTGAAGTGCGACGACAGCTTGAAGAACGATTTTCACCCGGACTCGCTGACGAGCGTGCTGCTGGTCAAGGCATTCAAGCAGGGCGACGCGCTCACGCTTGGAACGCCGGGGCCGACGACGCCGATCGCCGCCGCCGACGTTTGCATGGTCAAGCTGCTGGTCGGGCCGGGCAACCCGGGGCCGGCCGGCGCGCCCTCGACCTCGCCTGGTATCGGCATCGAAGTGTGGCTGCCGGCACCCGCCAACTGGAACAACCGCATTCACGTCACGGGCGGCGGCGGCTGGGCGGGCGGTAACCATACGTCCCTGACGCTGCTCGCGGGCGCCGGCGGCGCTGGCGGCACGACCCCCGCGCCGTCGTTCATTGCGACGGTCGAAGGCGCCGTTTCGGCAACCACCGACACCGGACACAGCGGTCCCGGCGGCGGATCGTTCGCCATGAATCCCGATGGAAGCATCAACACGGTGCTGTGGAACGACTTCGCGCAGCGCGGCATCCACGAAATGACGGTGAAGACCAAGCAGATCACGAAGGCGTACTACGGCAAGTCGGCGAAGTACTCGTACTGGGACGGCTTCTCCACCGGCGGGCGTCAGGGCCACAAGCTCGCGCAACTGCACCCGGACGACTTCGACGGCATCCTCGCGGGCGCGCCCGCGTTCAACTGGACGCGCTTCATCACGGCCGAGCTCTACCCGCAGATCGTCTACCAGCGGGACCTCGGCGGCGTTCCGCTGACGGCTGGCCAGCTGAACGCGCTGGGCAACGCTGCCATCAACGCCTGCGACGTGATCAACGGCCAGCACCTCGGCTACATCCAGGACCCCTCCGAATGCGAATACGACCCGACGCTCGATGCGAGCGTGATCTGCACGGCCAACGGCGGCACCAACAGCACCGTCAACTGCGTGACGCCACTCCAGGCGCAGGCGATGAACAAGCTATGGTTCGGCGAGACACGCGACGGCACGGCGCCGCCTCCGTCGGCGGACAACAGCTGGTCGATTCACATCGGCCGCGGCAACCACCTCTGGTACGGGCTTGCGCGCGGCAGCAGCTTCGCCGGCCTGGGCGGCAGCAATGCAGGGACGCCGGCACCGTTCACCATCGCGACCGACCTGGTGGCGCTGGAGCTCCAGAATCCGACGCTCGCGACGCCGTCGTTCATCAACGCAACCGGCAACGGCGCCAACGGCTGGCGAAATCTTTCCTACGCGCAATTGGCGAATGCGTACGACCAGGGGCTGATCCTGCAGCGGAGCTTCGCGCACATCAACACCGACGACGCGAATCTGCGCCCGTTCCGCAAGTCGGGCGGCAAGATGATCATGTACCACGGGCTCGCCGACGTGCTGATCATGCCGCAGGGGTCGATCAACTACTACGAGCGGGTCATCCGCGAGCTCGACGGCCTTGACCAGGTGAAGAAGTTCTATCGCTTCTACCTGGTGCCCGGCATGGCGCACGGATTCAGCAACGGGACGACCAATCCGAATGCCAACCCGCCGCTTCCGGGCAGCGCGGGCGCGGATGGGGTGGCGGACGGAACGTCGCAGCTTTACGACGCGCTGACGGCGTGGGTGGAGAGAGGCACTACCCCGCGACGCATCGATATTTCCACCGCGGACAAGACCAAATCCAGACCGATCTGCATCTATCCGAAGAAGGCCAGGTTTGTCGCCGGCGACATCAACGTTGCCTCGAGCTACGTCTGCGCGGGTCCGCGCGGGCATCATGAGGACCACCACCACCATCACCACCACGACCACGATGATTGAGGTCGTCGCCTAGCGCTGCAGGCCGCCCCCGAGCATGGGGCGGCCTTGCGGCCTCTAGTCCACCTTAACGCCGAGCTGCTTCACGATCCCGCCCCAATAGGCGTAGTCGGAGGCGAGCTCTTTCGCCAGGTGCTCGGCCGAGGTGCCGGTCGGCGTGAGGCCGAATTCGCGCAGCCGGTTCTGCACGTCCTGCGTCTTCACGATCTTGACGATCTCGGTGTTGAGCTTCGCGACGATCGGGTCGGGCGTTCCGGCGGGCGCGAAGATGCCGTGCCAAGAGTTGCCGGTGACGCCGTTCGGATCGAGGTCGGCGCGGTATTCGGTGAGGGTCGGGAGGTCGGGCAGCGCCGGGATGCGCTCGGGTCCCGACGTGGCGAGGGCCTTGATCTTGCCGGCCTTGATGTTCGGGATCGCGGTGGTCGACGCTTCCAGGAACATGTCGACCACGCCCGCGATGACGTCCGGACCGGGAACGGTCTTGTAAGGCACGTGCACGAGCTGGATGCCGAGCTTGTTGGCGATGGTCTCCATGCCGACGTGCGGGTGCGAGCCGGTGCCGTTCGAGGCGTAGTTGATCTTGCCGGGGTTCTTTCTTGCGTACTCGACAAGCTCCTTCATGTTGTTGTACGGCGCCTTGTTCGTCGCCACGATGATGTGCGGCACCTGCAGGATCTCGACGACCGCCTTGAAGTCCTTCAGCGAGTTGAACTTCGCGCTCGGATAGACGTGCGGCACGATCGCCATCACGCCTTTGACGGTGAAGAGCAGGTTGTAGCCGTCGGGCGGCATCGTCGCGGCGACTTCCGCGCCGATCATTCCGCCCGCGCCGGGCCGATTGTCGATGATCACCGGTTTGCCGAGCGCCGGACTCAGCCGCTCGGCGACGAGCCGCGCCACGATGTCGGGCGAGACGCCGGCGGCGTAGGGCAGGATCACCCTAACGGGGCGGTCCGGATAGCCGGCCTGTCCCCAAGCGGTCAATGTGATCATGCAAGCGGTGAGTGCCGCTGCGGCTGACAAAGCGCTTCTACGCTTCATGGGACTCTCCTCCAGGGTTGTGCCCGTAGGTTAGCCCAGACCGCAACGATATTGGTCGAAACACGGCGGGCAGAGCTCCCGTTGACCGCTCTTGCGCGGCGGCGTAGCGTGCCGTCGGGGAGGTGGGCTATGCGAATCGCAGGATGGATCCGCGGTCTTCTCGCGTTCGTTTTCATCACGGCCGCGCACGCGCAGCCGTATCCCGCCAAGCCAGTCAGGCTCATCGTGCCGTTCCCGCCGGGAGGCTCGAGCGATCTCGTCGCGCGACAGATCACTCCGACGCTCGGCGAATTCCTCGGTCAGCAGGTCGTCATCGAGTACAAGGGCGGCGCCGCGGGCAGCATCGGCACGGCCGAGGTCGCACGTGCCGCGCCGGACGGCTACACGCTGCTGATCGTCTGGGACACGCACGGCTCCAACCACCACCTGTACAACGTCCAGTACGACTTCTTCAAGTCGTTCGATCCGATCACGCAGCTCGTGCAGGCGCCCGGTATCCTCGTCGCGCATCCCGCTTTCCCGGCCTCGAGCTTCAAGGACTTCGTCGCCCATTTGAGGGCCAACCCTGGCAAGGTGAGCGTCGGCATCGTCGGCGCCGGCAGCTCCAGCAGTCTCTCCGTCGTCCTGCTGACTCAGCTGACGAATACGAGAGTGACGTTCGTGAACTACAAAGGCGGCGGCCCGCTCACCAACGACATCCTGGGCGGCCACGTCGACGTGGTGTTCGGTACCTATGGTCTTTGGGAGCCGCACGTCCGCTCGGGCAAGCTGAAAGCGCTCGCCGTGCTCGGGAAGTCGCGCATGGCGCAATACCCGGACATTCCCGCCGCGAACGAGATCGTTCCCGGCATGGAGTCGCACACCTGGTTCGGTCTGCTCGCTCCCGCTGGCCTGCCGAAGGCGATTCTCGCGAAAGTCCACCGTGAAGCCGTGCGTGCGCTGGACGATCCCAAGGTAAAGGAAAACCTCCTGAATCGCGGCATGGAGGTGGTCGGCAGCACGCCGGAGGCGTTTGCCGAATTCCTCAGGCGGCAGTCCGAGACCACCGGACGGTTGATTCAGGCCGGGGGCATCAAGGTCGAGTAGAGCGGGCGCACGATTTGCATCGCTTCCGGACCTTTCCTGAAAGGAGCCGGAACCAGACTTGATCTTCACGGCCGCCGACCCGCGGCTCAGCGCCCCTTCGCCTTGCTGACGATCTCCTTCCTTACGTCGGCGATCTCGCGCGCGCGCGAGGCGGCGGCGCCCTCGCAGCGCCCGGTGCGCGGGCAATGCGTGCTGCGCGGGCAGATGATGCGCGCCGGGCTGGCGAGCGCCTCCTCGACCCAGGCGATGTTCAGCACCTTTGCCGCGGCCAGGATTGCGCGCGAGGCGAGGTCGGGAATGCGCGCCTCGCCGTGGTGGTGCAGGCATGCTTCGGTGATGCTCGAGACCACGCTTTCCGCGTCGGCGCCGTGCGAGCGCAGCGCCGGCACGAGGTCGATGCCCACCGAGAGCACGTGCGCGTTCGCGGCCATGTCGTCGGTGCGCCGCGAGTGGCAGCAGTAGAGGAGCGAGCGCGCGCCGTCGCGCAGCACCGAGATCTGCGAGCCGCGGTCCTTGGTGCGGTCGTTCAGCATCCGGAACAGCGCCCAGTTCGGGCACGGGTCGGTGGCCTGCGCCATGTTGCCCCAGGGGAGCGGAATGCCGTTGCCGCGGTACACCGCGCGCAGGTACCCCGGCGGATAGGCGTCGAAGAAATGCCAGTAGGGGTAGGGCGAGACCTTGGTCATGCGGCGCATGACCACCGCCGGCGTGAGATCGACCTTCTCGCCGGCCTCGACGCGGTAGGACTCGCGCGCGAGAAAGCGCCGGAACGGCCCCTTCGGCGCGAGCAGCGCCCCGGCGAAGAAGCTGCACTCGAAGTCGCGCCAGGCGTGCAGCACGTCCTGCGGGCTCATGCCCGCGGCGATGGTGGCGCCGCCCTCTGGGCTGCCGCCCATTTCGCCACCGGTGGCGTGCGGCGATTTCAGTCCGTCGCCCTCGTGCAGCACCTTGTGCGCGATGTGCGAGGCAAGGTCGAACTTGAGCCGCGCCGGGTCCGATTGCAGCGCGCGGTTCAGGTAGATGGTGCGCGGCGCCTCGAAGAACGAGCGCATCATGCTGCGGAGCTCCCGGTCCTTGTCGCGCGCGAGCACCGGCTTCCTCTCGAACCAGCGCACCGTGAGCCCCTGGCTGCGGGCGAGGCGCAGCAGGTCCTCGACCTCGAGCGGAAAGCGGCGCTCGCCCACCGCCTCGGCCGCGCGCTCGAGGTCGGGGAAGTCGTTGCGCGACATCTCCTGGTGCGAGCGGATGAGGAGGTGCGCGAACTGCCGCCCGGTGGTGCCGGTCTGCGCGAGCAGCTCCGGGATCGCCGCCTGCAGGAGCTCCTTCGAGAAGAGGAACGCCGGCTCGAGGGGCACCGCGGCCGCGGCGCCGGCGCGCTCGGCCGGGGCGGCGGGGGCGATCTCGGCGTTGCCGTCGAGGAACCAGCGCTGCTCGCGCTGGAAGAGCTTCGAGAGGAGGCCGAGCACCTCGTCCGAGGGCACGCGCTTGCCGCTCTCGATCATCGAGAGGTAGGACACCGAGGGCGCGCTCTGCGGGTCGAGCTGGATGCAGCGTGCCGAGAGCTCGTCGAGCGTGAGGCCGCTCGCCTTCCGCAGCGAGCGCAGCTTGGTGCCGAGGAAGTGGCTCTTTCGGTTATGAATGCGGCGGGTATTAAGGCTCATGCCATGGTCCGTTCGGGCGTCACCGTGCGGCGACTTTCTGTGAAATTGACATTGTGAAATTTCCGCAGTGAATTTTACGCATTTCCACCGGTATAAAGAAGACATGACCACGCCACGCCGCATCCTCGTCCTGGGCGCCTCCTACGGGTCGCTCTTCGCCACCAAGCTCCTCATGGCCGGCCACCGCGTCACGCTCGTCTGCACTGCGGCCACCGCCGGGCTCATCAACCGCGAAGGCACGCGCGTGCGCTTCCCGCTCAAGGGGCGCGAGGCCCCGCTCGAGGTCGCCTCGAAGGCGCTTCCCGGCGTGCTCGCCGCGGCGACCCCCGGCGAGGTCGACCCCGGCGCCTTCGACCTGGTGGTGCTCGGCATGCAGGAGGCGCAGTACGGCGCGCACGGCGTGCGCGAGCTCATGAGCCGCATTGCCCACGCCCGCAAGCTCTGCCTCGCGATCATGAACATGCCGCCGCTCGCGTACCTCAGGCGCATTCCCGGCATCGCCAGCGAGGCGCTCGAGGGCTGCTACGCCGATCCCGCGGTGTGGCAGGCGTTCGACCCGGCGCTCGTGACGCTCGCGAGCCCGGACCCGCAGGCTTTCCGGCCCGCGGGTGAGCCGAAGAACGTGCTCCAGGTGGGCCTGCCCACCAACTTCAAGGCGGCGCGCTTCGAGGACGAGGGGCACACCGCGCTGCTGCGCGGCCTCGAGGAAGACATCGAGCGCGCGCGGTTCTCGGTCGAGGGTGAAGAGCTCGAGATCCCGGTCAAGCTCAAGGTCCACGACTCGATCTTCGTGCCGCTCGCCAAGTGGCCGATGCTGATCGCGGGCAACTACCGCTGCATCCGTCCGGACGACATGATTCCCATCCGCGAGGCGGTGCACCGCGACGCCGGGCGCTCGCGCGAGATCTACGAGTGGGTGGCGAGCCTCTGCCGCCGCCTCGGCGCCGGAGCCGACGACCTGGTGCCGTTCGAGAAGTACGCCAAGGCCGCCGAAGGCCTCGCCAAGCCCTCGTCTGCGGCGCGCGCGCTGTTCGGCGGCGCCGAGCACATCGAGCGCGTCGACCGCCTGGTCGGCCGCATCGCGCGGCAGCTCGGGCTGCACTCCGACACGGTGGACGAGATCGTCGAGCTCATCGACGAGCGCCTCGATCTGAACCGCCGCTTCGCCCGGCGCAGCGCGGCATAGCCGCGCGCTGTTCGCTTCTCACGCCGGAACGCTCGCGACGACGGCATTCGCGCAGGCGGTGTATTCGATTTTTCCCTGCGGACCGGCGGACAGCGCTTCGCGCGCCGCGCGCTTCAGCCGCCGCCGCTCGTTTTCCGTCATGGCGTCGATGATCTTCGTCGTGGGGCTGTAGCCGGGCGTCTGCGCCTGCCAGAAATCCTCGAAATCCCGGTAGGCCAGGGAGACGTCGAGCGCCGTGCAGCGGATCGATCCGAGCCCCGCGCGACGAAAAAGCGACTCGAGCCCCTGCAGGCTCGAATGCTCCGTTCCCGGGATGGCGGGAGTTTCGGCGCCGAAAGACCGCATCGCCTGGCGCAGCGGCCCGCTCGGCGAGAGCTCGCGCTGAAAATCCCAGACGTAGCCCGCGACAATGCCGCCCGGCGCCGTCACTCGGCGCATTTCGCCGAGCGCCACGAGCGGCCGGGGAATGAAGTTGATGACGAGCGCGGAGGCCGCGACGTCGAAGGCGCGATCGGGGAAGGGAAGGCTGGTCGCGTCCGCCTGCCGGAAGATCGCGCGCCCGCTCGCCGGTCCGCGGGCCGCTTGCTCGATCTGGGCGCGGGCCGGGTCGATGCCCGTGACGGCCGCCGGCTCGCAGGCATCGAGCACCGCCTCGGTCAGGATTCCGGTGCCGCAACCCGCGTCGAGCCACCTCGCCCGCCGCGGCGGCTCGATCCACCGGAGGAACCGCCCGGCCACCGCGCGGCTCCAGCGTCCCATGAAGCGCTCGTAGCCGCTTGCGTCGGCGAACTCGATTCGCGCCTGCGCCATGTCACTCCGATTTCAATCCCGCCGCCTTCGCGAGGCGCGCGTTCAGGACGATTTCCCGCTCGACATGCAGCTTGAATTCCTGCGGCGTCATGGCCATCGCGTCGACGCCGAGCGCCGAGAGCTTCTCGCGGAGCGCGGGGTTCTGGAGCGCCTTGAGCGTTTCATGGTTCAGCTTCTCGACGATCGGGCCGGGTGTCCTGGCCGGAACGAACAAGCCGAACCAGATCGGATATTCGGCGTCGCGGTAGCCCGCCTCGCGCAGGGTCGGGACTTCCGGCAGCATCGACGAGCGCGTTGCGCCGTTTACCGCCAGCGCACGCAGCTTGCCGTCCCTGATATGCGGCAGCACCAGGGCGACGGGCCCGAAGAAGAAATCGACGCGTCCCGCGATCACCTCGAGCATGGCCTCCGCGCCGCCCTTGAAGGGAACATGCACTGCCTCGATCGCCGCGCTCGACACGAATCGCTCCGCGGCGAGGTGCGTCGCCGTGCCGATGCCGACGGAGGAGAAGTTCAGCGCGCCCGGGTGCGCCTTCGCCGCCGCCACCAGGGCTTCTGCTGACTCGATTCCCTTGGCGGGAGAAACCACGAGCACGCTCGGCGAGATGCCGAGCGGTACGACCGGAGCGAAATCCCGCGCGGGGTCATAGGGCAGCGACTTGTAGAGCGCCGGCGCGATCGTGTGCGCCGAACCGCTCGCGAGCAGGGTGTACCCGTCGGCCTCGGCCTTGGCAACCGCGGCGGTGCCGATGGTGCCGCCCGCCCCGACCCGGTTCTCCACCACGATCGGCTGCCCCAGCCCGGCGGAGAGCTTGTCGAGGACAAGGCGATGGACGATGTCGGTCGAGCTCCCGGCGCCGACCGGGACGATCGCGCGCAGCGGCTTGGCCGGCCAAGCCGCGGCGTGGACCGCGGGCTGAGCGGAGGCGAGCGCAAGAAGGAGCAGCAGGCGTTTCATGGCTTCCCTCGGAAAAATCGATCACGGGCGCATGGTGCGGCCGCTGCAGCTATGCGTCCAATTCATAATTCTTCTGCAAACCTATGCCGGACAAGCATAATGAGCGGCCATGGACCTGCGTGAAGTGCGCACCTTCGTTGGCGTGGCGGATCTCGGCACCGTCTCGGCGGCGGCGGAACGGCTGCATCTCACCCAGCCGGCGCTGTCGCGCCAGATCGCGAATCTCGAGAGCGAGCTTGGCCTGCGGCTCTTCGACCGGGTCGGGCGCCGCCTGCTGCTGACCAGCGAGGGCGCGCAGCTCCTGCAACAGTGCCGCGGCTTGCTCAGCTATTCGCAGGCGGTCCGCGAGCAGGCCGACGGGCTGAAGCGCGGTGACGCCGGCGTGCTGCGCGTCTCCGCCTCGCCGCACCTGATCGAGGGACTCTTTCCCGGCTTTCTTCGCGACTACGCCAAGCGCTATCCGAATGTCCAGGTCCGGCTGGTGGAGGCGATCGGGCCGCAGATCTTCGCGATGCTGGAGCGAGGAGAGATTCATCTCGCCCAGGCCGTGGCGCGCGCGCTGACGCCGGACGACCGCCGCTTCGGCGCTTTTCCGCTGGCGCCCATGGAGATGCTGGCCGCGTGCCATCCGAGTCTGACCCTTGGAAAGGAGGGTTCGGTCGAAATCCGCGCGCTCGCCCCGTATCCGCTGTTGCAGGCGACCGACGATTTCGCCATGCGTCGGAGCTTCGATTCGGCCTGTAGGCTGGCCGGGTTCACGCCGAACTACGTCCTCGAGTGCCGCTCGCCGCACGCGCTCCTCGCCATGGCGCAGGCGGGCCACGGGGTGGCCATCATCCCATCCGCCCTGCGTACCCATCGGTACGTCCTGCGATTGCTGCGCGTTCTCTATCGGGGCAAGCCGCTGAGCGAGCCTCTGACGATCCTTTTCGACAAGCGCCGTCCGCTACCCGCGCATGCGAAGGTGTTCTGCGACATGCTTGCGGAGCGTGCCAAGAAGGTGTTCCCGGTGAAGCACACCGGTCCGGTGAAGTAGGTCAAAGCGAAGCTTTCCTACGGTCGGTCTTGGCGCGGGACTTGCATCTCCCGCCAGGCGATGAAATCGTCGGCGGCCGCGCCGAGGTCGAAGCGCGGCGCCCAGCCGAGATCCTCGACCAGGCGCCGGTTGGAGAAGCGCGTGCGCGTGCCCGCAGCGAGCGGCAGCACGTTGCAGCCCTCGCTCGATTCGCGCCAGCGAAACTTCGGGAAGCGCTTCTTGAGTAGCTCGCACCACTCTGGCAGCGCCCATGCCGCACCGGTGCCCAGGTGGTACAGGCGATGCGAAGGCGCCTTGGCGTCGAGCAGCGCTATGAGCGCGCTAGCGACGTCGGGTGCGTAGATGTAGTCCGTGTCGCCGAGCGGCGGGAACACCGCCTCGCCGCCAGCGCGGGCGATGCGTGCGATCTCGGTCGGCATCGACAGGCGGTCGCGCACGCCGCTCGCGTGCTCCCAGCGGCCGAAGACCTGCGCGAGGCGCCCGATGCGCACGTCGAGGTCCCACAGCGTGGCGAGCCGCAGGCAGCTCCGCTCGGCCGCGTACTTGGTGATGCCGTACATCGACTCCGGCACCGGACGGTGGCGCTCTTCATCCAGCGGCTCCGGAACGCCGACGCCGGCGGCGCCGTAGAGCGCCCCGGTGCTGGCGTGTACGAAGCGCCTCACCCCGTGATTCTTGGATTCCTGGAGAAGATTGATCGTGCCGATGAGGTTCACCTCCGCGATGCGCCGCGGCTCACTCGCGTCGCGCTCGGGGCCGGCGGTGATGGCTGACATGTGGATGACGCGGTCGATTTTCCGGTTTGAAAAGACTTGTTGAAGAGAAGGGCGGTCGGTGACGTCGCCGTTGACGTGGAAGGCTTTCGAAAAGAACGCCGGAGGCGGGCGCAGGTCGAAGATGAGCACCTCGTCGCCGCGCGCGAGGAGCTGCTCGGCGACGTTCAGGCCGACGAAGCCGGCGCCGCCGCTGAGCAGGATCATGGGTCTATGTAGCACTCGAGCATGTGGGTGTTACCAATGGTAACAACCCGAACGGACTCATTGAGCGCGGTCGCTGTCTATCCATCATGACGCGCAAGGCAGCACGGTTCCTCGCGGCGTTAGTGCTGGGCTTGAGCCTCAGCGGCATCGCTTACGGGCGCGGAGGGCATTCAGGCTCGGGCGGCTTCCACCACTTCGGCGGTCCTCGTTTTCACAGCCACGCATTTATCGGCGGCGGGGTAGTCCTGGCGCCTTTTTTCTACCCGCCGCCCGTTTATTACGATCCGCCGCCGGCGCTGCAGTACGTCGAGCCTTCTCCCGCGCCTTCGACCCCGCAGCCCGGTTACTGGTACTACTGTCCGGGCTCGCAGCAGTATTACCCCTACGTGCAGCAGTGTCCGAGCGGTTGGCAGCCCGTCGCGCCGCAACCTCCGTCGTAGAGCAGAATTATTTCTTGTAGCCGAGGATCCCTGAGGCGAGCGAGCGCGGGTCGCGCGGCGCGGCGCGGCCCTCGTCGACCAGCGCGAAGAACTCGAAGAGCGCCCGGTTGAACGGCTCGGGGTCCTCGATGTTGATGGTGTGGCCGGCGCGCGGCAGCACCACCAGGCCGGAGTTCGGGATGTTGCGCTTCATGAGGAGCGCGGGCTCGAGGCAGGGGTCGTCCTCGTCGCCGGTGACGATGAGCGCGGGGACGCTGATCCGCTTCATGTCTTCGACCAGCTCGTAGAGCGAAGGGCGGCGCATCTGCACGCCGCGCATGGTGAGCGCCTGGCCCTTCGGCGAGTGGTCGGCGAGCTGCTGAGCGAACTCCGCCCAGCCGCGCGGGTCCTTGTTCTGGAACTGCACGCGCGTGGGCCCGAGGGCATACCTCTTTGCCGCCTCCGTCCAGTTCGTTTCAAAAGAAGCGGCGGCGGCTTCGCACTCGGCGCGGAACTTGTCCTTCTTGTCCGGCTCGGCGCCGTAGCCGCAGCCCGCGATGACGATCGAGCGCGCGCGCTGCGGGTAGGTGATGCCGAAATGCAGCGCGGCGAAGCCGCCCATCGACAGGCCGACGATGTGGGCGCGGTCGATCTTGAGGTGGTCGAGCACGGCTAACGCATCGCCGCGCGCGATCGCCTGGGAGTAGCGCTCCGGGTCCTCCGGGATGTCCGAAGGCGGGAAGCCGCGCGCTGCGTAGGCGACGCAGCGGAAGTAGCGCGAGAAGAAGCGCACCTGGGGTTCCCAGCTGCGGTGGTCGCCCGCGAACTCGTGGATGAAGAGGAGCGGCGTGCCGGCGCCGGTGTCCTCGAAGTAGAGCCGGGTCCCGTCCCTCGCGTTCGCGTGTGGCATCGGATTCCTTCTAGGGGAGTACCGCGGTGAGGTCGATCTCGACGCGGCAGCCGGGCACGAGCAGCCCGCTCACCTGCACCGTGGTGCGCGGCGGCGGGGAAGGAAAGAACTCCTTCCATACCTGGTCGAAGTAGTAGAAATCGTTGAGATCGGTGAGGAACACTTGCGACTTTACCGTTTCCTTCAGGTCGCAGCCGGCGGCCTGGAATACGCTGCGCAGATTCTCGAGGATGTAGCGCGTCTGCTTCTGGATGTTGGAGCCGTAGTACGGGAAGGCGGGATCCTGCCGCGCTTCGGGCGGCACGCCGGTCTTGTAGTCCGAAGCGATCTGGCCGGCGGCGTACAGCGTGTCGCCGGCGAGGATGCCCTGGCAGTAATGTGCCATGGGCGTCGGGGTCGCCTCGCCTGTGACGATTTCTCTCTTGACTTGAGGTTGGACACCCCATAGATCGATCTCGACCTTGCAGCCCGGGACGAGGAGCTTGCTGATCTGCACGGTGGTACGCGGCGGCGGCGAAGGGAAGAACTCCTTCCACACCTGGTCGAAGTAGTGGAAGTCGTTGAGGTCGGTGAGAAACACCTGCGATTTCACTACATCCTTGAAGGTGCAGCCCCCGGCTTCGAACACGCTGCGCAGGTTCTCGAGGATGTAGCGCGCCTGCCTCTGGATGTTCGATCCGTAGTAGGGGAACGCCGGATCCTGGCGCGCCTCCGGCGGCACACCAGTCCTGTAGTCGGACGCTATCTGGCCGGCGGCGTACAGCGTCTCGCCGGCGAGAACGCCCTGGCAGTAATGGGCCATGGGCGTCGGGGTCGCTTTGCCTTTGAGGATTGCCCTTCCTATTTTGGGTTGAATAGCCCAGAGATCGATCTCGACCTTGCAGCCCGGCACGAGGAGGCCGCTTACCTGGACCGTGGTGCGCGGCGGCGGCGCGGGGAAAAACTCCTTCCATACCTGGTCGAAGGGGTAGAAGTCGTCGAGGTCGGTGAGGAATACCTGCGACTTCACCACGTCCTTCAGGTCGCATCCGCCGGCCTGCAGCACCTTGCGCAGGTTGCCGAGGATGTAGCGCGCCTGTTTCTGGATGTCCGAGCCGTAGTGGGGGAATGCAGGATCCTGGCGCGCCTGCGGCGGTACGCCGGTCTTGTAGTCGGAAGCGATCTGGCCGGCGGCGTACAAGGTCGCTTCCACGAGCACGCCTTCGCAGTAATGCGCCATAGGCGCGGGCGTGCCGGAGCCCCGGATCACTTCGCGTTTCACGATCGATCGCGTTTCATGACCGGGCAGACTTATCATAAGGCCGCGAGGCCAGATAGTGACGACGTCGAAACAATGGAGCGCCGAGGTGGTTGAGACGCTGCTTGCGGCGCAGGCAATCGCGCTCGCGCCCGGCCGCGCGGAGCGCCTGGCGCGCGCCTACCAGGCCTTGCTCGAGGCGAGCGCGGCGGATCCGCTGCTCGCCAGGCTCGAGTTCGACGCCGTCCCGACCGGCTTCGCCCTGGCGATGCAGAAGTGCAGATGAGCGATCCGGCCCTTCTTTCGCTCGCCGAGGCGCGCTCGGTGCCGCCGCGCGAGCTGCTGCAGGCCTGCCGTGCGCGCATCGAGCAGTGGCAGCCGCGCATCAATGCCTTTATCGAGGCGGATGAAAACCCCAGGGGCGGCGGCGTGCCCCTCGCCCACAAGGACATGTTCTACAGGGCGGGGCGCGTGTCGAGCTGCGGCTCGAAGATCCGGCGCGACTGGGTGGCGAACGAAACCTCCGTCGTCCTGGAGCGCCTCGACGCGGCGGGCTTCGCCGACCTCGGCCGGCTCAACATGTCTGAATTCGCCTACGGACCCACCGGGCACAACGAGCATTTCGGTGACTGCAGGAATCCGTGGAATCCAGACTACATTACCGGCGGCTCCTCCAGCGGCTCGGGCGCGGCGGTCGCCGCGCGCCTGGTGTTCGGCGCGCTCGGCTCGGATACCGGCGGCTCGGTGCGCCTGCCGGCCGCCGCCTGCGGCATCACCGGCCTCAAGACCACCTGGGGCCGGGTACCGCTGCGCGGCGCGATGCCGCTTTCGCCTTCGCTCGACACGATCGGGCCGCTCGCGCGCAGCGCGGAAGATTGCGCGATCCTGCTGCAGGCGATTGCGGGGGACGATGGCTCGCAGGATAAAAAGGAAATCCGGATCGCGATGTCCTCGGCGTGGATCGAGCGCAACGCCGAGCCCGAAGTGGCAGCCGCGGTGCTCGCCGCGGCGAAGACGCTCGACAGGAACCCGGTGGAAGCCGAGCCGCCGGATTTCGACGCGCTCTCGGCGCACTGCCTGGTGGTGATGCAGGCCGAGGCCTCGGCGCAGCACGCGCAATGGATGCGCGAGCGGCCGGGCGAATATTCCTCGGCGGTGCGGGCTCGCCTGGAGGCCGGCTATGCGATTCCGGCAGCGAGCTACCTCGAGGTGCTGCGCCTGCGCCGGGCGGCGCTCGAGCGCTTCTGCGCGCAGACGCTCGGCGGCGCCGACCTCTATGCTCTCCCTGGGATTGGGGTTCGGGTGCCCACCCGCGAAGAGACCGGGCCCAAGGGCGGCGAGCGCATGCCGCGGATGCTCGCCGACCTCACGCGCCTGACGCGCTGGGTGAACTACCTCGGCGTCCCGGCGCTGGTCGTGCCGTGCGGCTTCGACTCGCGCGGCCTGCCGCTCTCGCTGCAGCTCGTCGGGCGGCCGTTCTCGGAAGCGCTGCTCCTCGCCGCCGGCCGCGCCTACCAGCGCGCGACCGACTGGCACCGGCGCGTCCCAGCGTAGGGTGATCGCGGAGCTCGGCTATGCGGCGCTCCTCATCGGCACCCTGTGCGAAGGGGAGACGATCGTTTTTCTCGCCGGGCTGGCCGCGCATCACGGCTATCTTTCGTTCCCGGCGGTCGTGGCGGTGTCGGTGGTCGGCGGCTTTCTCTCCGACCAGATCCTGTTCCACGTCGGCCGGCGCTACGGGGAGCGCGTGTACGCGCGTTTTCCGGGCCTGGCGGCGCGGGTGCCTCGAGTCCATGCGCTGCTGCGGCGCTGGGACGTGCTCGCCCTCCTTCTCATTCGCTTCCTCTGGGGGCTTCGCACCGTGGCCCCTCTCGTGATCGGCTCCAGCGGCATCGCCCCGTGGCGCCTCGTGCTGTTCGATTTTCTCGGCGCCGTCCTGTGGGCGTTCGTGCTGGCGGGCCTCGGGTACTTCGCCGGCCAGGCGGTTCAGTACTGGATGGCGCGCGTCGATCTTACCGTCGTGCTCTTCCTGATGGCGCTCGCGCTCGTGGCGGGGACGGTGTGGAACATCGTGCGGGCGCGCCAACGGTAAGATGCGGGTAAAAAGCGGGTAATAGGCGGCCAATGAGCGTCCGCGTTTTGCGTCTCGGAACGCCGCGGGTCCCCGGCGAAGGCCTGCGGCTTGGCACGGTGCGCCGCCCGCCGCGCGGCGTGAAGAAGGCCGACTTCGCGCGGCTGAACTACTACGACCAGTGGCTTCCGCTCCTCTCTCCGAGCCAGGCCGTCGTCACCCGCGCGATGACGCAGCCGTGGACCGAAGTGCGCTGGAAGAAGTTCGTCCGGGACTATCGCCGCGAGATGAGCCAGCCGGCCGCGCGTCAACTGATCGAGCTCCTCGCGCGCCTTTCGCATGGCGTCGACTTTTCGGTCGGCTGCTACTGCGAGCGCGAGGATCGCTGCCACAGATCGGTCCTGAAAGAGCTGTTCGAGGAACATGGAGCGAAAGTCGGCTGACGCGCCGTCGGACTGGGTGCTGCGCTGGGCGCCGCTCGTCGAGCGCGGGCCGGTGCTCGACGTGGCGTGCGGCGCGGGGCGCCACGCGATGGTCTTCGCCGAGCGCGGCTTCGAGGTGCTCGCGGTGGACCGCGACGAGCAGGCGCTTCCCGGCTCGATCCGCTTCGTCAGAGCCGACCTCGAAGACGGCAGTCCCTGGCCGTGGCCGGGAAAGCGTTTCGCCGCGATCGTGGTTACAAATTATCTCCACCGGCCACTCTTCCCGCGCCTCGTCGACAGCCTGGACGAAGGCGGGGTGCTGATCTACGAGACCTTCATGGCCGGCAACGAGCGCTACGGAAGACCTTCGAATCCCGACTTCCTGCTGCGGCCGGGGGAGCTCCTCGAGGCATTTGGCACGCTCACGGTCGTCGCGTTCGAGCAGGGCACGGTGGAGCGGCCGAAAAAGGCGGCGCTGCAGCGCATCTGCGTCATCCGGGAGCCGGCCGGAAGCGTTAGAATCCGCGCATGATTACCGGAAGCCTGGTCGCCATAGTCACCCCGATGAAGTCGGGGGAAGAGCAGGGCGGACGCCTCGACTTCGCGGCTTTCAAGCGGCTGATCGACTGGCACGTCGAGGAGGGCACCGACGGCATCGTGGTGGTGGGCACCACCGGCGAGTCGCCGACGGTCGACGTCGACGAGCACAAGGAGCTGATCCGGCTCGCGGTCCAGCATTCGCGTGGGCGCATCCCGATCATCGCCGGCACCGGTGGCAACTCCACCGCCGAGGCGATCGAGCTCACCGAGTCGGCGAAGAAGAACGGCGCGACCGCCTGCCTCTCCGTGGTGCCGTACTACAACAAGCCGACGCAGGAAGGGATGTACCGGCACTTCCGCAAGATCGCGGAGACCGTCGACCTGCCGATGATCCTGTACAACGTGCCGGCGCGCACCGTCGCCGACATGCAGAACGACACCGTGCTGCGCCTGTCCGAGGTGCCCGGCATCATCGGCATCAAGGACGCGAGCGCCAACATCGAGCGCGGCACCGATCTGATCCGCCGCATGCCTCGCAACTTCGCCATCTACAGCGGCGAGGACGTCACCTCGCTTGCGCTGATCCTGCTCGGCGGCCACGGCGTGATCTCGGTCACCGCCAACGTGGCGCCGAAGCTGATGCACCAGATGTGCGCCGCCGCGTTGGTCGGCGACGTGAAAAAGGCGCGCGACATCAATTTGAAGCTGCTCATGTTGCACCAGCGGCTGTTCATCGAGACCAGCCCGGCCCCGGTCAAGTGGGCGATGAAGGAGATGGGCCTGATCGAGAACGGCCTGCGCCTGCCGCTCGTGGCGCTGTCGGAGAAGTCGCAGGGCGCGGTGCGCGAGGCGCTGCACGAGGCAGGAATCGCGCTTCCCGGCCTGCGCGTCGTGGAAGGGCGCGCATAGCATGCGCAGGAGCCGCGGCTAAGGATGCGCCGATTCGCCGCGGCAGCCGCTGTCGCCCTCGCGGGCTGCAGCACCTCGATGTTCGACAGCAGCGTCGACTACAAGACCGCGTCGCAGCTTCCGCCGCTCGAGATTCCGCCCGACCTCACCGCGCCGCAGCGCGACGGCCGCTTCGTGCTGCCCGATCAGAAATCGGCGACGCTCTCGGGCTACCAGCAGGAGCGCAAGGAGCAGGGACGTCCAGGCGCCGCCGGCGTGCTGCCGCAGGTCGAGAACGTGCGCCTCGAGCGCCTCGGCGCCGAGCGCTGGCTGGTGGTGCAGGAGCCCCCAGACAAGGTGTGGCCGGTGGTGCGCGAGTTCTGGCTGGAGCGCGGGTTCCTGATCAAGCAGGAGACGCCCGAGATCGGGGTGCTGGAGACCGACTGGGCGGAGAACCGGGCCAACCTGCCGCAGGACGGCATCCGCGGCCTGCTCGGCCGCTTCGCCGACAGCGTCTACTCGACCTCCGAGCGCGACAAGTTCCGCACCCGCCTGGAGCGCACGCCCGATGGCAACGGCACCGAGATCTACATCAGCCATCGCGGCATGCAGGAGGTCTACACGATCTCGCAGAACCGCAGCGAAGGGCAGACCGGCCAGACCTACTGGCAGCCGCGCCCCTCCGACCCGGGGCTCGAGGCCGAGTTTCTGCGCCGGCTGATGGTACGCCTGGGGTCGAGCGACGAGCGCTCCAAGGTCGCCGCGGCCGCGGGCCCGACCCCCGACCGCGCTGCAATCGTCAAGTCGAGCGACGGCACGCAGGCGCTGCAGGTGAACGAGCCGTTCGACCGCGCCTGGCGGCGCGTGGGCCTCGCGCTCGACCGGGTCGGCTTCACCGTCGAGGACCGCGACCGCCAGAACGGGCTCTACTTCGTGCGCTACGCCGATCCCGAGAGCGAGATGGCGAAGAAGGACAACGAGAAGGGCCTGTTCTCGCGCCTGTTCGGCTCGAGCGACGCCAAGGTGAAGGCCGAGCAGTACCGCGTGCAGGTGAAGCCGGAAAACGAGGCGAGCACGGTGAACGTCCTGAACAAGGACGGCGGCGCCGAGACCAACCCGACCGCGCAGCGCATCCTCGTGCTGCTCCACGAACAGCTGAAATAGCGTTGCTGCGTTTCGCTTCGCTCGCGAGCGGCAGCCGGGGAAACTGCCTGGTCGTGGAGGCCGGAGACGGCACCTCGCTCACACGGGTGCTGCTCGACTGCGGCCTCAACCTCACCGATTCCGAGCGGCGGCTCGCGCGGCTGGGTCTCGCGCCGCGCGACATCGACGGCATGCTGGTCACCCACGAGCACGGCGACCACGCACACGGCGTGTTCGATTTCGCCGCCGCGCACAACATCGTGGTCTACCTCACCTACGGCACCATGCTCGCGATGAAGGCCGAGGGCAAGGTGATCGAGGGCGTGCGCATGGTGTTCGTCAACGGCAGGCAAAGCGAGGCGCTCGGCGGCATGCAGGTGGTCCCGTTCACCGTGCCGCACGACGCGCGCGAGCCGGTGCAGTTCGTGCTCTCCGACGGCGAGCGCAAGCTCGGCGTGCTCACCGACATCGGGGCGCCCACGGCGCACGTCGCGCAGATTCTGTCGGGGCTCGACGCGCTGGTGCTCGAGTGCAACTACGACCACGACATGCTGTGGAGCGGCAGCTACCCGAAGTGGCTCAAGCAGCGCATCGCCGGCCCCTTCGGGCACCTGGACAACGAGGATTCGGCGCGGCTGCTCGGCGCGCTCGACTGCTCGAAGCTGAAGCACGTCATCGGCGCGCACCTCTCGCAGCAGAACAACAAGCCCGGGATCGTGCGCGCGATGCTCGCGCGGACGCTGAACTGCGAGGAGAGCTGGATCGGCCTCGCCACGCAGGACGAGGGTTTCGGCTGGCGCGAGGCCTGATCCGGGGTTACCTCAGACTTACTTCTTCTCGTCCTTCTTCTCTTCCATCGGCGCGGCCGGCGCGGGCGACGACGGCGTGGCCGCGGTGGAGCCCGGCGACGCAGGCGAGCTGGGCGCGGCGGAGGAGGAGGGCGCGGACGACGGGGCGCTCGAGCTCGGGGCCTTCTTCGACGACGACTGTTCGCCGCACGCGGCGAGGGCCAGCGCGGCGGCAGCCGCGATCAGCAGGGTCTTGGTCATTACGGGTTCCTTGATAGGGTTGGGGGCGCAATTCTAGGCTGCCCCGTGTGAAATTTCACCCCTCGAGGGCGACTGGTTCGACTGTCAGAGTCCGACCGTGGTGCTGGAAACCGCCGGGAACGAGGCGCTCCAGATCTCGCCGAAGCGAGCGCGCATTGCGAGCGCCTCGGTCTCGTCGCCGAGCCCGATCGCCCCGCGGTAGCGAGCGGCCACCGGCCGGCGCACGTAGTCGAGCGAATCGAGCACCAGGAAGGCGTCCTGCAGCTCGCGGATCTCCTCGTGCGTCCGGTTGATCTGGATCGCGTGGTTGTAGCGCGCGAGCAGGTTCATCATGCGCGGGCACTCGCGCTGCAGATACTGCGGCTCGTGCACCACCATGTAGAGGCGCCGGGTGCGGCTGGCGCGCAGGAAGCGTTCGAGGAGCGCGACGCGCGCCGTGTCGTTCAACCGCAGCGCGGCGCCGTCCGGATCGAAGATGCGCAGCTCGCGTCCCGGGCGCTCGAGCAGTCGGTCGACCGCGGCCTGGAAGCCCTCGCGCGTATCGAAGCTCTCGTACACGGTGTCAGTCATCGCGTTCCTTTCTTGCGTAATGCATGTATCCCGCCCGCTGCCATTCTGCGATCAGGCTTGCGAGCGGTGCAAGGAACGCTTTGTCGGCCCGGCGCCGGTCCGCGAGCTCGTGCAGGAGCCGCGGATGGCGCACCGAGAGCGCCTGCCCGTTGATGAAGAAGCGCTCGCCGTAGTAGAGGAGCGAGGTCTTCGGATCCAGCCGTACCGCCGCGCCGCGGCTCTTCTGCGGCCGGAACACCACGTGCGGCTTCGGCGAGCTGAGGTAGCGGCCGAGGAAATCGATCACGTCGCCGCGCGACCAGCGGATGCGCGCGAGCACTTTTTCACTGAACTGCAACATTTCGCGCGGGATACGCGCCGGCCGCGATGCCGGCGCGAGCCGCGGGTCGCGGTACGCAGCGTCAGGCAGGCCGCGCTCGTGCAGCCAGTCGAGGAACGCCGCGCCGAGCTCTGCGCCGCGCGGCGCGCGAAAGCCGATCGAGTAGGTGTAGCACTCCTCGAGGGCAACGCCGTCGTGCTCGATCCCCGGCGGCAGGTAAAGCAAGTCGCCGGGATGCGCGATGTATTCTTTTTGTACGACGCGCCACCTGCGCCGGCCGGGTCCCTGCAGCAGGAACACGTCGTAGGAGTCTACGTGCGGCCCGACGCCGCCGCCGGGCGTCGCATAGCTCACCATCACGTCGTCGAGGCGCGCCTGGGGAACGAACGCGAAGCGCCGCAGCAGCGCGTCGGCGGCGGCGAGGTGCAGGTTCACGCCGGAGACGAGCAGCGTCGAGCGCGCCTTTCCGAGAGTAACCTTTTCAAAAGGGCCGTGGCGCGTATCCCGGTGCGTGCCGCGCCGTTCCACCATCCGGGATTCGACGTCGTCGCGCGCGGCGAGTGCAGCGAGCGCGCGCTTGTCGATCACGCCGCCGAATCCCGGCAGCGCCTGCGGCACGAAAAGCGGGCGCTTTTGCCAATAACGACGCAGAAACGCGCGTGGCGAAAGTCCTCCCAGTAGTCGCAGTCTCATCGCGGCGGAAATTATATGTAGCGCGCGAACTACACACCGCGCGCGACAGTTGTCAAAGCGAAAATGATTTGGCATAGAATCGGCGCACCATGCTGGAACCGGGACAACAAGCGCCGGACTTCGAACTGCCGGATGCAGACATGCAGACGGTGGATCTCGCCACGTTCAAGGGGAAGAAGAACGTAGTGCTCTATTTCTATCCCAAGGACGGCACGCCCGGGTGCACGCTCGTCACCACCGATTTCTCCGACCACGAGGAGCAGTTCGTCAAGCACGACTGCGTGGTGCTCGGCGTGTCGCGCGACGACTGCCTGACGCACGCGGATTTCCGCGACCGCAACGGCGTCACCATCGGCCTGCTCTCCGACACCGAGGGCGAGGTGTGCCGCAAGTACGGCGTGATCCAGGACAAGCAGACCGAGGACGGCGGGCGGCGAGAGTGCCTGGTGCGCTCCACCTTCGTCATCGACAAGAAGGGCGTCATCCGCCACGCCGAATACGGCGTCAACCCCCGCGGCCTCGCCGCGGAAGTCTTCGACCTGGTGAAAAGACTGCGGTCCTGATGCAGGTCGGCCGGGATACGGTCGTCGGGCTGAAGATCCAGATGTACGACGCGCAGGGCACGCTGCTGCACGCGCCCGAGGACCAGCATACCTACCTGCACGGCGGCTACGGCGGCCTGCCCGAGGCGCTCGAGCGCTCGCTCGAGGGGAGGCGACCGGGAGAGACCGTGCGCGTGCAGCTCGAGCCCGAGCAGGCATTCGGCGAGTACGACGCGGAGCTCGTGCGCGTCGAGGAGGCGGGGCGCTACGGCGAGGGCGTCGAGGTCGGCATGCAGATCGAAGAGGGCGAGCGCCTCTACACCGTCACCGATGTGGCGGCGGGCAAGGTGGTGCTCGACGCCAACCACCCGCTCGCAGGAATTGCGTTACGTTTTTCGTGTGAAGTAATTAGCGTCCGGGCTGCCAGGCCCGAGGAAATCGAGCGCGGGGTATCATTGCCCTAGGGAGAGGGGCAATGCCGCGCACCGCCGCAACCATACTGCTTCTCGTTTTTCTCACGCCGCCTTGGTGGCTCGCGGGCGCACGCGCCTCCGAGATCACCGAGCGCGTCGTCAAGGTTCCGGTGAAGATCGAGGACACGTACCGTAAGGTCATCGCGCGCGAGATCACCGTAACGGTTTTCCAGCAGGCCGGACGCGCGCCTTATCCGCTCCTCGTACTGAGCCACGGCCGTGCTCCCGACTCCGCCGGACGTCAAAAGCTGGGCCGCGCGCGCTATTCGGAAGCGTCGAAGTACTTCGCCTCGCTCGGCTATTCGGTGTGGGTTCCGACCCGCATCGGCTACGGGGTAAGCGGATCGGACGAAGACCCGGAAGACAGCGGCGCCTGCGGCAGCAAGCTCTACCCGCCGGCCTACGCCGCCTCCACTGAGCAGGTGCTGCAAGTCATGGCGTATGCGAAGCGCCTGCCCGAGATCGACGGCACGCGCATCGTCTCGGTGGGCCAATCCTTCGGCGGCACGACCAGCATTGCACTTGCAGCCCGAACCCCGCCGGGCCTCGTCGCGGCGATCAATTTCGCCGGAGGCGGCGGCGGTAACTCCCAGACGCGTCCGGGGGAGCCATGCGATCCGTTCAGGCTCGCCGAGCTTTTCGCGGGCTACGGCAAGGGCGCGCGCGTACCCACGCTGTGGATCTATGCCGAGAACGATCGTTACTTCGCGCCGCGGTACGTAAGGAGCTGGTACGACGCCTTCCGCGCCGAGGGCGGTAACGGCGAGCTCGTCCTCTTGCCGCCCTTCGGCGAGGACGGGCACCTGCTGTTCTCGCGCGGGATGCCGGTCTGGCATCCGATCGTCGAGCGTTTTCTGGTTGCCCACATTCCGACCAAGGACATGAAAGCGCAATGAGATCCCCGTTGCTCGCCGCAGCGCTGACCGTGGTTGCAATGGCTTCGATGCCGGCGCACGCGCAGCCCTATCCGAATCGCCCGATCCGGGTGATCGTGCCGCAGCCGCCGGGCGGCGGGTTCGATCTGGTCGCGCGCGTGATCGCCGAGCCGCTCGCAAGAGTGATGGGCAATCCGGTGGTGGTCGAGAACCGGCCGGGCGCGGGCATGCTGCTCGGCACCGAGGCGGCGGCGAAGGCCGAAGCCGACGGCTATACCATCCTGCTCGGGGCGAAGCCCAACATCGCGTTCAACGCGGGCCTCTACGACAAGCTGCCCTACGACCCGCGCGCGGACTTCATTCCGGTCGGGATTGCGAGCTTCAATCCCTACACGCTGGTCGCGCGCAACGATCTGCCCTTTGGTTCCTTGAACGAAATTTTGGCCTATGCACGAGCGAATCCAGGCAAGCTCACCTACGCGAGCGCGGGCAACGGCACCGGCCAGCACATCACCGCCGCGGTCACCTTCCATCTCGCCGGCGTGCAGGTGACCCACGTGCCCTATAAGGGCGCGGCGCCAGCGTACCAGGACCTGCTTCCCGGCCGCGTCGACCTCTTCTTCGACAACTCGGCGACCGCGCAACCCCAGATCGAGGCGCGGCGGGTGAAGCCGATCGCCGTGTCCAGCGCGGAGCGCCTCGCCGCGCTGCCCGGCGTGCCCACGGTGCGCGAGAGCGGGCTCGACTTCGAGAACGAGACCTGGATCGGCTATTTCGTGCGCGCCGGCACGCCGGCGCCGATCGTCGCGCGGCTGCGCGCCGACTTCGACAGGGTGCTCGTGATGCCGGAGATCGCAGCGGGCCTGGAGAAGCGCGGGTACCGCACGGCGCGCCTTTCGGGCAAGGACACAGAAGCCATGGTCGCTAGGGATATCGACAAATGGACACAGCTGATCCGCAGCGCGGGCATCCGCGCGGCCGACTGAGCGAAAATTCGCCGCCCCGGCCCGCTGATCACCGCCGCGCGGGCATCAAGCACCGCCGCGCCTCGGCGGCGAGCGCCGGGCTGCGCTACGTCACCGACGACCAGGGCGGCATCACGCGCAAGCGCGTCGGCACCGGCTGGGCCTACTATCTGCCCGACGGTCTGCGCATCACCGATCGGCGCGAGCGCAAGCGGATCAACTCGCTCGCTATCCCGCCGGCGTGGACCCAGGTCTGGATCTGTCTCGATCCCGACGGCCACATCCAGGCGACCGCGCGCGACGCGCGCGGCCGCAAGCAGTACCGCTACCACCCGGCGTACCGCGACGCGCGCGACCACTCCAAGTTCCGCCACATGCTCGAGTTCAGCGAGGTGCTGCCGCTGCTGCGCGATCGCATCGAGCACGACCTGCGCGCGCCAGACCATTCGCGCCGCCAGCTTCTCGCCACGGTGGTGCGGCTGCTCGACCGCACGCTGATCCGCGTGGGCAACGACGAGTACGCGCGCGAGAACAAGTCCTTCGGCCTGACCACGCTGCGCCGCCGGCACGTGCGCGTCAACGGCGAGAGCCTTTCCTTCACCTTCCGCGGCAAGAGCGGCGTCGAGCACAGCATCACGCTCGAGGAGCCGCGCCTCGCGCGCATCATCCAGCGCTGCCAGGACCTGCCGGGGCACGAGCTGTTCCAGTACCTCGACGCCAACCGCAAGCGCCAGGCGATTTCTTCGGACGACGTCAACGCGTACCTGCGCGAGCTCACCGGGCGCGATGTCACGGCCAAGGACTTCCGCACCTGGGGCGGCACCATGCTCGCGGCGGTGGAGCTGCGCGCGATGGGACCCGCCGCGAGCCGGCGCGAGGCCGACCGCAACGTCCTGCGCGCCATCGACGCCGTGGCCGAGCGCCTCGGCAACACCCGCGCCGTGTGCCGCAAGTACTACGTTCACCCCGAGCTCCTGCGCGCCTACCTGATGGGCGTCACCGTGCCGCTCCCCGAGGTGCCGGGGCGCCGGCGCGATCGGCGCCGGCAGCGCGAGGCGGCGCTGCGCCGCGACGAGATCATCGTGCTCCAGTTCCTGCAGGAGCGGATCCGCGAGCCGTCGTGAAGGGCTGCGAGCTCTGCGCGCCGAAGGACGCGCTCTTCGAGAGCGACTTCGCCTACGTGTGCTACGAGGCCAATCCGCTCAGCAAAGGGCACGTCATCGTGGTTCCGAAGCGTCACGTCGCCGATTTCTTTGCGATGAGCGGCGCCGAGCAGGGCTCGATCCTCGCGCTGTTGAATCGGGCGAAGAAGTTCGTCCAGGAAAAACACAAGCCCGACGGCTACAACATCGGCGTCAACGTCGGCGCGGCCGCGGGCCAGTCGCGCATGCATGTCCACGTCCACTTGATCCCGCGCTACGCCGGCGACCCCCACGAAGGAAAAGGGGTCAGAGCAATTTTCTCGTAAGCCAGCCGTTCCAGAGACGCCGCGCAACATCCGGAAGCTCGCCCGCGGTAAGCCCGACCGGGCCAGCGCCGTCGGCTGCGAGCGCATCGGCCGCGGCGCCGTGCAGGTGCACGCCGAGCACCAGCGCCGACTCGCCGGAGAGACGTTGCGCGAGCAGCGCGCCGAGGATTCCCGAGAGCACGTCGCCCATTCCGGCGCTCGCCATGCCGGGGTTGCCGGTGGTGTTGATGAAGAGATGGCCGTCGCGTGCGACGAGCACGCTCCCGTTACCCTTCAGCACCACGTGCGTGTTGTAGCGCTCCGCGAGCGCGCGCGCTGCGGCAATACGATCTTCCTGAATCCTCCCCGTGGTGGTACCAAGAAGCCTTCCTGCTTCCGCAGGATGCGGCGTCAGGAGCGTATCGGCGCTGCGCCGCGCGCACGCGTTGCGCAGGTCCTTGTCGTCGGCGAGGAGGTTCAGCGCGTCGGCGTCGAGCACGCACGGCAAGTCGCTCGCGAGCACTGCGCCCACCAGCGTCGCGCCGTGCTCGGTGCGCCCGAGCCCCGGCCCGGCGACTACCGCGTCGAGGTCCTGGCCGAGGACGTCGTCGACATGGCGCAGCATCAGCTCCGGGGCGCCGAAATCGACGGCCAGGTGCTCGAGCAGGCCGACGTAGACCCGCCCCGCGCCGAGCTTCAACGCCGAGCGGCCCGAGAGCAGCGCCGCGCCGGTCATCCCGCGCGCGCCACCGATGACGCCGAGCGAGCCGGCGTTGCCCTTGTGGAAGTTGCGTGGGCGGGGCTTCAGCGCGCTCTCGAAGAGCGTCCGCTCGGCGACCCAGGCGTTCGGCTTCGCGCCCGACAAATCGAGATCGAGCCCCGCCACCCGGATCTCGCCGCAGTGGTCCGGGCCGTCCAGCGTGAGCAGGCCGGGCTTCAGCGCGATGAACGTGATCGTGTGCGTCGCGCGCACCGCACAGCCGAGCGCCTGGCCGGTGTCCGACTGGATCCCGCTCGGCACGTCGAGCGCGAGCACCGGGCAGCTCTGGCGGTTCGCATACTGAACGAGCTCGGCGTAATCGCCGGTGATCTCGCGCGCGAGGCCGATGCCGAACAGGCCGTCGATCACCATGCCCCAGCTCCGGTCGGGCGGCAGCTCGCGCGGATGGCTCACCACCTTGACGCGGAAGAAGCTTTCCTCCAGGCGCGCCGCCGCGATGCGCGCGTCGCCGCCGTTATTCCCGGGCCCGGCGAGCACCAGGACGTCTTTTCCCGCGCAAAGCTCCGCCGCCATGTCCGCCGCGGCGCGGCCCGCGCGCTCCATGAGCGGCAGCTCGCCCGCCTTCCTCTCGATTTCCCGGATCTCGCGCGTGAGGTAGATCGCTTGGGGCACGGACCGATTCTATTTCTTCGTGACGCCGATCAGGGCGTCGGGGAGCCAAGTCGCCGTTTCCGGGAAGAGCGTGATGATCGCGATGCACAGCACCATCATGAGGAAGAAGGGCGCCGAGGCGAGGGCGACGTAGTTGCTGTCGCGGCCGGTCATCGTCTGCAGCACGAAGATGTTGAAGCCGAGCGGCGGGGTGAGCTCGGCGATCTCGACCAGGAGCACGATGAAGATGCCGAACCAGACCAGGTCGAAGCCGGCCTTCTCGACCATGGGAATCACGACCGAGGTGGTGAGCACGATCATGGACACGCCGTCGAGCGCGGTGCCGAGCAGGATGTAGATGCCGGCGAGGATCGCGATCAGGGTGTACTTGTGCGGCTCGAGCGAGGCCACCCACTCGGCGAGCACGCGCGGGATGCCGGTGAAGGCCATGCACGAGGAGAGGAAGCTCGCCCCGGCGAGGATGAACATGATCATGCACGAGAGCCGCGTCGCGCCCATCAGGCTCGCCCAGAAGCTCTGCCGGTCGAGGCCGCCCGACCACCAGGCGATGACGAGGGCGCCGAGCACGCCATAGGCCGCGGCCTCGGTGGCGGTGGCCCAGCTCATCGCCATCACGACCACGACGAAGGCGATGAGGGCGAGGCAGGGGAGCAGCAGCCGGGTCTTGGCGAGCTTCTGCGCAAAGGTCAATCGCGCGTCCTCGCGCGGCGTCTTCGCCGGGTTGGCGAGCGCCCAGACGATGATGTAGCCCGAGAAGAGCGCGGTGAGGATGAAGCCGGGGATGAAGCCGGCGAGGAACACCTTGATGATCGAGACTTCGGCCGCCACCGCGTAGACCACCATGATGATCGAGGGGGGCAGCAGGATGCCGAGCGTGCCGGCCGCGGCGAGCGAGCCGAGGCAGGTCTTCTCGTCGTAGCCGCGGCGCTTCAGCTCGGGCAGCGCGACCTTGGCGATGGTGGCGCAGGTCGCGGCCGAAGAGCCCGAGACGGTGCCGAAGATGGCGCAGCCCAGGATGTTCACGTGCATGAGGCGCCCCGGCAGCCACCTGAGCCACGGCGCGAGCCCTTCGAACATCTCCTCGGAGAGCTTGGTGCGGTACAGGATCTCGCCCATCCACACGAAGAGCGGCAGCGCGGCCAGCGTCTCGGAGGCGGTGGTGCGCCAGAACGCCTGGAACAGGCTCGGCGCCGGATCGGAATTGGTGAAGAACTGGAATCCGACCCAGGCCACCGCCGCGAGCGAGATGGCGATCCACACGCCACCGACCAGGAGCACGATCAGGATGACGAAGAGGACCAGGCCCGCTTCGAGCGGTGTCATCTACACGGTCTCGCTGAAGTCACCCGCGGCGCGCCGTGCTTCCTCCTCGACCTGGTAGGTCGGCTTCTGCCGCCGGAGGACGCGCGCGGTTTCGTCGATCAGCGCGACGAGGAACACGCTCACGCCGAGCACCAGGCTGAGCTGCGGGATCCACTCGGGGATCACCAGCAGGCCCTGCGTCATGTACTTGTCGCGCCAGTTCCCGTAGACATAGTCGACGATCGCCCACAGCATGTAGGTGGTGGCGCACAGGGCGACGCCGAGGGCGAAGAGCTCCGCGAAGCGGCGCCAGCGGCTGCCCAGGTGCTCTAGCCACAGGCCGACGCGCACCAGCTCGCCATGTCGGAAGGTGTGGCCGAGGGCGAGGAAGGCGGACGCGGCGCAGAGCCACCCGGTGATGTCGTCGGCGCCGCGGATCAGGATGCCGAAGCTGCGGCCGATGGCCTGCGCCAGCATGACGACGCCGATCAGCACGAGGCAGATCGCCGCGGCGACGGCGGCCGCGGAGTAAAGGCGGTCGAGGAACCGCCTCAAGACACTATTTGCCGCGGTAGGCTTTGATGATCGATTGACCCTCGGCGCCGGACTTCTTCAGCCACTCGTCGAGGATCTGCGCGCCGACCTTGGCGTAGGCCGTCTTCATCGCCGCGTCGGGCTGGTGCAGCGTCATGCCGTTCTTGGCGAGCAGCTCGTTCGCCTCCAGCGTGCGCACCTTCGACATCGCCCAGCCGCGCGTCTCCGCGGTCGACGCCACCCGCACGATCGCGGCCTGGTCCGCGGCCGACAGGCGCGAGAAGGCACGCGAGTTGACCACCACGGCGTTCTTCGGATGGAACGCGCTGGTGTCGTAGTAGTTCTTGACGTATTCCCAGGCCTTGGTCGCGGTGCCGGTGGCCGAGGAGGTGATCATTGCCTGGATGCCGCCGGTAGCGAACATCTGCGGCACGTCGGGCACCTGCACGACCGTCGGGTTGGCGCCGAGGAGCTCCGCGAGCCGCGCGGTGAGCGGGCTGTAGGTGCGGAACTTGGTGCCCTTGAGATCGGCGACGCTTTTCAGCGGCTCCTTGGTGTAGATGCCCTGGCCGGGCCAGGCGACCGAGTACAGGAGCTTCAGGCCGCGCCCCTGCAGCTTTTTTTCGAGCAGCGGCTTCTGCGCCTGGTAGAACTTCCAGGCGTCGTCGTAGCCCGCGGCGACGAACGGGATGTTGTCGGCCTCGAACACCGGGTCCTCGTTGCCGAACTGCGAGAGCAGGAACTCGGCGATGTTGACCTGCCCGGTCGACACCGCGCGCAGCATGTCGGGATGCTTGATGAGCGAGCCGTTCGAGTGGACCACGATGTCGAGCCGGCCTTCGGTCGCCTTCTTCACGTCCTCGGCGAAGGACTTGACGTTGCGCGTGTGGAACTCGCCTTCGGAATACGGCGTCGGCATGTCCCACTTGGTCTGCGCTTGCGCTGCGCCGAAAGCGACGGCGGCCGCGGCGAGCAATGCGGTGCGGGCAATCATCGGTCCTCCTCCCGTTCTGGAGGCCGCATCTTAGCCTAGACTGCCGCCATGCCCGATCTCTCCCTGCAGCTCGACGAGCTCGCGCGCGCCGGGCTCGCCCGCCACCGGCGCGTGGTGGAAAGCACGGACGGGCCGCACCTCGTCGTCGAGGGCCGGCGCTACCTCGCGTTCTGCAGCAACGACTATCTGGGCCTCGCGCATCACCCGGCGCTCGTGGAGGCGGCATGCCGCGGCGCCGAGCGCTACGGCGTCGGCGCCGGCGCCTCGGCGCTCATCAGCGGGCATACCGAGGCCCACGAGGCGCTCGAGGCGCGCCTCGCCCGGTTCGTGCGCCTGCCGCGCGCGCTGCACTTCGGCGCGGGCTACCTCGCGAACCTCGGCCTCGTCGCCGCGCTCGCCGGCCGCGGCGGCTCGGTGTTCTCCGACGAGCTCAACCACGCCTGCCTCATCGACGGGGCTCGCCTTTCGCGCGCGGAGGTGCGGGTGTATCCACACCTCGACCTCGTCGTGCTGGCTCGCATGCTCGAGCGCTGCGAAACGCCCGGGAAGCTGGTGGCAACCGACGCGGTGTTCAGCATGGACGGCGATCTCGCTCCGCTGCCGGAGCTCCTCGCGCTGTGCGAGCGGCACGACGCGTGGCTGGTGGTTGACGACGCGCACGGATTCGGCGTGCTCGGCGAGGGCGGACGGGGGGCGCTCTCGCACTTCGGCATCGCCTCCCCGCGCATCGCCTACATGGGCACGCTCGGCAAGGCGGCCGGCGTCCACGGCGCCTTCGTCGCCGGGGAGGAGGTGCTGATCGAATGGCTCGTGCAGCGCGCGCGCACCTACGTCTTCACGACCGCGAGCCCGCCGCTCCTCGCCTGCGCGCTGATGGCGAGTCTCGAGCTCATCGAAGCCGAGGAGCACCGCCGTACACGCCTTCGAGAATTGATCGAACGAGTCAAAACCAAGTTGGAAGGGTTGCAGTGGCGCCTTGGTGCTTCTGAAACCCCAATTCAACCACTCATCGTCGGCGACAACCGAGCGGCGCTCGAGCTCGCCGAGGGGCTGCGCGAACGAGGCATCTGGGTGCCGGCGATCCGCCCGCCGACCGTGCCGGCGGGAAGCGCGCGGTTGCGCATCGCGCTGTCGGCGGCGCACAACGCCGAGCACGTCGACGAGCTTGCGGCCGCGCTGCACGAGCTCGCCCGCGGAAAATGAAAAGCCGCGAGCTCCTCGAGCGCAGCCGCCGGGCGGTGTGGCATCCGTGCACGCAGATGAAGGCGCACGAGCGCTTTCCGCCGGTACCGATCGAGCGCGCCGCCGGGGTGTGGCTCTACGACTTCGACGGCCGGCGCTACCTCGACGCGGTCGGCTCCTGGTGGGTCAACATCCTCGGCCACGCCCATCCGCGCATCAACGCTGCGTTGCGCGAGCAGCTCGAGCGGCTCGAGCACGTGATGCTCGCCGGCTTCACCCACGCACCGGTGGTCGAGCTTTCCGAGCGACTCGCCGCGCTCACTGTTGCACTAGGTGGTAAGGGGCTAGGGCATTGCTTTTACGCCTCCGATGGCGCCTCGGCGGTCGAGATCGCGCTCAAGATGAGCTTTCATTACTGGAGGAACACCGGCCGGCCGGAGAAGCGATCGTTCGTGGCGCTTTCGGGCGGCTACCACGGCGAGACGCTGGGGGCGCTTTCGGTCACCGACGTGCCGCTCTTTCGGGACGCCTACGCACCCTTACTGCGGCAGGGCGCGACCGTACCGAGCCCCGACTGGCGCGCCGCCGACCCGGGTGAATCCCAGGTCGAATATGCGATCCGGCGCGCAGCCGACCTGGAAAGCTATCTGGAGAAAAACCATGCCCAAACGGCGGCGCTGATCCTCGAGCCGCTGGTGCAGTGCGCCGCCGGCATGGCGATGTACCACCCGGAGTATCTGCGCCGGGCGAGGCGCCTGTGCGAGCGCCACGAGGTCCACCTCATCGCCGACGAGATCGCCGTCGGCTGCGGCCGCACGGGCACCTTCCTCGCCTGCGAGCAGGGCCCGGTGCGGCCCGACTTCCTGTGCCTTTCCAAGGGCCTCTCCGGCGGCTACCTGCCGCTTTCGGTCGTGCTCACGACCGAGGCGGTGTACCAGGCGTTCTACGACGACGAGGTCGCGCGCGGGTTCCTTCACTCGCATTCCTATACCGGCAACCCGCTTGCCTGCCGCGCCGCGCTCGCCGCGCTTTCGATCCTGGAGGAGGAGCGGGTGCTGGAGTCGAATCGCGCCAAACAGACCCTTCTAAATGAAAAGGCGCGCGGCCTTGCCTCTCACCCGCGGGTCCGGAACTGGCGCAATACCGGGATGATCTGGGCGTTCGACGTCGAGACCGAGGATCCCGAGTTCGCGCGACGCTTCCATGGCGCCGCGCTCGAGCGCGAGCTGCTGCTGCGTCCGCTCGGCCGCACGGTGTACTTCATGCCGCCCTACGTGATCGAGCCAGACGAGATCGAGCTCCTGGTCGAGCGCACCGCGTTGCTGCTCGACGAGCTCGAGTGAACGCCGGGCTCTTCGTCGCCGGGACCGACACCGGCGTCGGCAAGACGTTCGTCGCCGCGGCGCTCCTTCGCCGATTTAGCGCGCTCGGCCTGCGCGCCGCGGGCATGAAGCCGATCGCCGCGGGCTGCGAGCAGGGCCGCAACGACGATGTCGAAGCACTGCTCGCCGCCGGGATGGGCGGCCTCGACCGTACCCTGGTGTGTCCCTACCTCTTCGAGCCGCCGATCGCGCCGCATATCGCGGCAGCCGAAGCCGGCGTGACGATCGATCTCTCGGTCATCGAGCGCGCTTTCCATGCTCTTGCCAATCAGGCCGACATCGTGATCGTGGAGGGCGTGGGCGGGTTTCGCGTGCCACTGGGCGAGAGTGGAGATGCGGCCGCGCTCCCGAAGCGACTCGGGCTGCGGGTGATCCTGGTGGTTGGCATGCGCCTGGGGTGCCTGAACCACGCGCTGCTCACCAAGGAGGCGATCAAAACCGAGGGGCTCGAGCTCGCCGGCTGGGTTGCCAACCGGATCGATCCCGCCATGGCGCGCGCCGAAGAGAACATCGAAGCGCTTCGGCGCCGCCTGCGCGCGCCGCTCATCGCCGACGTGCCGTTCGGCGCGCCTAGCGATTTTCCAGTTGCGCTAGAACGGCTTTGGCCAGGGCGAGGCTCGCCGTGAGCCCCGGGGACTCGATGCCGAAGAGGTGCACCAGGCCGGCAATGCCGTGCCGTGCCGGGCCCTGGATCTCGAAGTCCGGCGCGGGTGCTTTCGGGCCGGCGGTCTTGGGCCGGATGCCCGAATAGCCGGGTAGGAGCGCACCGTCGGGCAGGGCCGGCCAGTAGCGCCGGATCGCGGCGTAGAAGCGCTCGGCGCGGCGAGGGTCGACGGCATAGTCGTCCCTTCCTCCGATGCGCTCGATCCATTCGACGTCCGGCCCGAAGCGCGCCTGCCCGGCGAGGTCCAGTGTCACGTGTACGCCGAGGCCGCCGGGCTCGGGGATCGGGTAGACCAGCCTGGAGAAGGGCGAGCGGCGCGCGAGGGAGTAGTAGTTGCCCTTGGCGTAGAACTCCCCCGGCGCGAGCTCCGCACGGTAGCCCTCCATTTTTCTTGCGACCGTGGGGGCTCTGAGCCCAGCGGAGTTCACCAGGATCGAAGATTGGATCGGCTCGCTGCCATCGACGTGGAGAACGAAGCCGTCGCTTTTGACGTCTACTCGCTCCAGCGGGCTCTTCAAGGCGAGCATCGTCCCGTGTGCCTCGGCATCGCCGAGATAGGCGAGCATGAGCGCGTGGCTGTCGATGATCCCGGTGGAGGGCGAGTAGAGCGCGGCGACGCAAGAAAGCTCGGGCTCGAGCGCGAGCGCCTGGGCGCGCGTCATCCAGACGACGTCGGTGACCCCATTGCCATGTGCCTTTGCCTGAATCGTCTCCAATTCAGGGAGCTGCGAGTCATCGGCCGCGACGATGAGCTTCCCTGAGCGCCGGTGGGGCACGCCGTGCGCGACGCAATATTCGTACAGCAGCGTCCTGCCCTCGACGCAGGCGCGCGCCTTGAGCGAACCCTTGGGATAGTAGATGCCGGCGTGGATCACCTCGGAGTTGCGCGAGCTGGTGTGCGTGCCGATCGCGTCCTCGGCTTCCAGGATCACCACCTCGCGTCCCGACAGGGCGAGCTCGCGCGCCATCGCGAGGCCCACGACCCCGGCGCCGATCACCACCGCATCAAGCCGTTCCACCGAGCAGGGCCGCGCTGATTTAGTAGGATGCGATTCTAACCATGAGCGGCTGGCAATTCTGGATCGACCGCGGCGGCACGTTCACCGACATCGTCGGGCGCCGCCCCGACGGCACCCTTGTCACGCACAAGCTGCTGTCCGAAAACCCCGGTCGCTACCGCGACGCGGCGCTCGCGGGCATCCGCGAGCTCCTCTCCCTGAAAAAGGGAGCCAGGATTCCTTCCGATGTCATAGAAGCTGTGAAGATGGGCACCACGGTGGCGACCAACGCGCTGCTCGAGCGCAAGGGCGCCCGCACCGTCCTCTTCATCACGCGCGGCTTTCGCGACGCGCTGCGCATCGCCTACCAGAACCGGCCGCGCATCTTCGACCGGCACATCGTGCTGCCGGAGATGCTCTATTCGAAGGTAATGGAGGTGGACGAGCGCCTCGGCGCCCACGGGAACATCGTTCTTCCGCTGGACGAAAAGCGCGCGCTGCTCGACCTCCAGGAAGCGTTCGACGAAGGCTACAGGTCGATCGCCATCGTGTTCATGCACGGCTACCGCTACCCGGACCACGAGTCGAAGGTGGCCGAGCTCGCGAGGCGCATCGGATTCACCCAGATTTCGGTCTCGCACCGGGTGAGCCCGCTCATGAAGCTCGTAGGCCGCGGCGATACCACGGTCGTGGACGCCTATCTTTCGCCGATCCTGCGCCGCTACGTCGAGGAGGTCGCCGCCGAGCTCCCGGGCGTGCGCCTTCTTTTCATGCAGTCGAACGGCGGCCTCGCCGGCGCGCACCAGTTCCAGGGCAAGGACGCGATCCTCTCCGGGCCGGCGGGCGGCATCGTCGGCGCGGTGCGCACCTCGGCCGCCGCCGGCTTCGACCGCATCATCGGCTTCGACATGGGCGGCACATCCACCGACGTGTCGCACTATGCCGGCGAGCTCGAGCGCGAGTTCGAGACCCGGGTCGCGGGCGTGCGCATGCGCGCGCCGATGATGAGCATCCACACGGTCGCCGCAGGCGGCGGCTCGATCCTGCACTTCGACGGCGCGCGCTACCGCGTCGGTCCCGACTCGGCGGGCGCGAACCCGGGGCCGGCAAGCTACCGCCGCGGCGGACCGCTCACCGTGACCGATGCCAACGTCATGCTCGGCAAGGTCCAGCCGAAGTACTTCCCTCAGGTTTTCGGCCCAAATGGGAATGAATCACTAGACGAAGAAGCGGTGCACCGCCTTTTTTCTTCCCTGACCCAAAAAATCGCGGACGGCCGCTCTCCGGAAGCCGTCGCCGAGGGCTTCATCCAGATCGCGGTCGGCAACATGGCGAACGCGATCAAGCACATCTCGGTGCAGCGCGGGCACGACGTCACGCAGTACACGCTGTGCTGCTTCGGCGGCGCCGCGGGCCAGCACGCCTGCCTGGTCGCCGATGCGCTCGCGATGACGCGCGTCTTTATCCATCCGCTCGCCGGCGTGCTCTCGGCCTACGGCATGGGGCTCGCCGACCAGGTGGCGATGCGCAGCCAGGCGCTCGAGGCGCGGCTCGAGGACCCCCGGCCGCTCGAGGAGCTCGCCGAGCGGCTCGCGGCCGAGGCGAGCGCCGATCTCGTCGCGCAGGGCGTACCGGCCGCGGCGGTCAAGGTGCTGCGGCGGGCGCACCTCAAGTACGAGGGCACCGACACGGCGCTCGTCGTGACGCTCGGCTCGCTCGCCGAGATGCAGGCGCAGTTCGAGGCCGCGTACCGCAAGCAGTTCTCCTTCCTGATGCCGGGAAAGGCGCTCGTCGCCGAGGCGGTCTCGGTCGAGGCGCTCGCCGCCGGCCAGGCGATCGCCGAGCATGCCGCGCCGCCGAAGCCCGCGGGCGCGCCGGCGGAGACGGTGCGCATTTTTACCGGCGGCACCTGGCGCGCGGCGCCGCTCTACCGGCGCGAGGCTCTGGCGCCGGGCCAGCGCGTCGACGGTCCCGCGATCATCGCCGAGGCGAACGCCACCACGGTGGTCGAACCCGAGTGGCGCGCGAGCGTCACGCCGCTGGACCATCTGGTTCTCGAGCGCATCAAGCCGAGAAAGTCACATCGTGCGATAGGCACGCAAGTCGATCCGGTGATGCTCGAGATTTTCAACAACCTTTACATGTCCATCGCCGAGCAGATGGGCTTGCGGCTGCAGAATACGGCGTACTCCGTGAACATCAAGGAGCGGCTGGATTTCTCCTGTGCGCTGTTCGACGGCGAAGGCAACCTGATCGCCAACGCGCCGCACATGCCGGTCCACCTTGGCTCGATGGGCGAATCGATCAAGACCGTGATCCGTTTGAACGCGGCAACCATGAAGCCGGGCAACGTGTACGTGCTCAACGCGCCGTACAACGGCGGCACGCATCTTCCGGACGTGACGGTGATTACGCCGGTTTTCGATCAGAATGGAAAAGAAGTGCTCTTTTATGTGGGCTCACGCGGGCACCACGCCGACATCGGCGGCATCACGCCGGGATCGATGCCGCCGGGCTCGAAGGTGGTCGAGGAGGAAGGCGTGCTCATCGACAACTTCCTGCTGGTCGAGGAAGGACGCCTGCGCGAGATGGAGGTGGCGGCACTGCTCGGCTCGGGCGCGTATCCGGTGCGCAACGTGCACCAGAACATCGCCGACCTGCAGGCGCAGGTCGCCGCCAACGAGAAGGGCGTGCAGGAGCTCGCGCGGATGGTGGCCCACTTCGGCCTGGACGTGGTGCGCGCCTACATGCGCCACGTGCAGGACAACGCCGAGGAATCGGTGCGCCGGGTCATCGGGGTGCTGAAAGATGGCGAGTTCGATTACCCGCTCGACAACGGTGCGCGGATCAAGGTTTCGATAAGGATTCTGAAGAAGAAGCGGGAAGCGAAAATCGACTTCACTGGCACCTCGGCGCAGCTGCCCAACAACTTCAACGCGCCTTCCGCGGTGTGCATGGCGGCGGTGCTGTACGTGTTCCGCACGCTGGTCGACGACGACATCCCGCTGAATGCCGGCTGCCTCAAGCCGCTCAGCGTGTCGATCCCCGAGGGCTGCATGTTGCGTCCGCGCTACCCGGCGGCGGTGGTGGCGGGCAACGTCGAGACCTCGCAGTGCATCACCGACGCGCTCTACGGCGCGCTTGGCGTGCTCGCGGCCTCGCAGGGAACCATGAACAATTTCACGTTCGGCAACGACCGCTACCAGTACTACGAGACGGTCGCCGGCGGCTCCGGCGCCGGTCCGGACTTCGACGGCGCCGACGTGGTGCAGACGCACATGACCAATTCGCGCCTCACCGATCCAGAGGTGCTCGAGTGGCGCTTCCCGGTGCGCCTCGAGAGCTTCGAGATCCGCGCGGGATCGGGCGGCCGCGGGCGCAGTCGCGGCGGGCACGGCGCGGTGCGGCGCGTTCGCTTCCTCGAGCCGATGACCGCCGCGATCCTGTCGGGCCATCGCCTGGTGCGTCCGCACGGCATGGCGGGCGGCGCAGCCGGCGCCGCAGGAAATAATTACGTTTTGCGCAGTGACGGAAGTCGCACCGGGCTCGGTCCATTCGACCAGACCGAAATGAATCCTGACGATGTATTCGTGATAGAGACCCCGGGTGGCGGCGGCTTCGGCGCTATAGAATAGGACCCGGCGAATAACTAGAACTCTAATGAAGCCGAGCACGATCTATTCGAAGTCGGGCAAGGGCGTCCAGGAAGCTTCCGGCAAGACGAGCCTTCTCAAGCGCGCAGACCGCGCGGTGCTCTCTGCCATCGACGGCCGCGCCACGCTGGGCGAGGTGGCGCAGAAGGTCGGCAAGAGCTTCGACGCGGAGTTCGAGAAGCTCATCGCGCAGCTCGACAAGGACGGCTTCGTGCGCGAGGTCGCTGCCGCCGCTTCCTCGGCGGCGTCGCAGTCGCGGCCCGCGGTCGCGGCGGCGAAGCCCTCGGCGAAGGCGCCCGCAGCGAAGGCGTCGTCCACTTCATCGGGCGGCGTCGACGACCTGGACTTCACCACCATTATGCCGGCGATCAAGCCCGCGGCGCGTCCGCTGGCGAGCGCCGCCGCGCCTTCCAAGGCGCAGGCGAGCGATGCCGCGCTGCGCGCGAAGGAGCAGGAATCGGCGCTCTACAAGGCGCGCCAGGAAGCCGAAGCGAAGGCGCAGGCCGAGCGCGACCGAGTGAAGCAGGAGGCCGAGACCAAGGCGCGCGCCGAGGCCGAGGCCAAGGCGCGGCTCGACGCGGAGAACCGCCTGCGCGAGGAAGCGATCGGGCGCGCGAAGGCCGCGGCCGAAGCGCAGGTGAAGGCGGCCCGGGCGAAGGCCGAGGCCGAGGTACAGGCGAAGCTCGATGCCGAGCGCAAGGTGCGCGAGGAAGTCGAGCGCAAGGTGCGCGAGGAGTCCGAGCGGTCGCTGCGCGAAGCCGAGGCGCTGCGCCAGCGGCTCGAAGAGGAACGCAAGGCGCGCGACGAAGTCGAGCGCAAGCGCAGGGAAGAAGAGGAGCGCCGCCGCAAGGAAGAGGAAGAGCGGCGCGCTCGCGAAGAAGCCGAGCGCAGGGCGCGCGAGGAAGCCGAGCGCAAGCGCCGCGAGGAGGAGGAGCGCAAGCGCCGCGAGGAGGAAGAGAAGAAGCGCCGCGCGGAAGAGGAGCGCCGGGTCGAAGAGGAAGCGCGCCGCCTGCGCGAGGAGATCGAGGCCAAGGCGCGCGAGGCCGCGGAGCGCGCGCGGCGCGAGGAGGAAGACCGCCTGCTGCGCGAGAAAGAGGAGCAGGTGCGCCGCGCCAAGGAGGCCGAGGAAGCACGCATGCTCCAGGCGCGCGCCATGGAGGAGGCGCGCCACCGCGTGCGCCAGCGCGAACGCGAGCGCGACCCGGAAGACAACCGCGGTCGCGGCAAGTCCAAGGACGAAACCAGGGTAGCGCAGCCCACGCTGCCCGCCGCCGCGCCCACGGCCCCCGGCGGAGGCAGCCTCGACGCGCTCATGGCCGACCTCGACTCCTTCTCGCAGCGCGAGGACGAAGAGCGCCAGGCCCGCGAAGCCACCGACCGCCAGGCGCGCGAGGAAGGCAAGCGCAAGGCGCAGGCCGACGCCGAGCGCCGGGCGCAGGAGGACGCCGAGCGCCAGATGCGCGAGCAGCTCGAGCGCCAGGCGCGCGAGCAGGAAGAACGCCAGCGCCGCGACGAGGAAGAGCGCCGCGCCCGCGAGGAAGCCGAGCGCCGCGCGGGTGTCGAGGAGCGCCGCAGGCTCGAGGCCGAGGAGAGCCGCCGGCTCGAGGCCGAGGAGCGCAAGCGCAAGGCGCAGGAAGCGCTCCTCGCGAAGGCCGCGCCGCTGCCGGACATCGAGGTGAGCGACAAGGACCTCGGCATGGACGAGGTGCGCCACGACGAGGCGTCGGTCGCGCGCGAGGCGCGCAAGGCGCAGCGCGAGCGCGAGCGCGAAGCACGCCAGCGCGCCAAGGAGGCGAAGGAGCACGCCAAGGCCGCGGCGCGCGAGGCGTCGGTCAAGTACCCGAAGATGCGCCGCAAGGTCAACTGGGGGCGGCCGGCCGCGATCACGCTGCTCACGCTGCTTGTCGCGGGCCTCGTGGCGCTGCACATCATCCCGCTGCCGATGGACGAGTACGAGCGCGCGGCTTCGGATGCGCTCGGCCGTCCGGTGAAGATCGGCACCGGCCGGCTCTCGCTGTACAGCGGCCTGCGCCTCGACCTCGACAACGTGAGCGTCGACGGCGTGGCCAAGATCGCATCGGCGCGGGCGTATCCGCAGCTCCGCGCGCTGATCGAGGGCAGGCAAGTCCTGGGCCGCCTCGAGCTCGTGGGCGTGACGCTGCCGCAGTCGTCGATAGGCGCGGTGGTCGGGGCGAAGCTGCGCGGCGACGGCTTCCGTGGCGCGCGGGTCTTCGCCAAGGACCTGCGGCTCACCGGTTCCGTGCCGCTGCCGGCGCTTGAGGCCGAGGCGCGGTTCGGGCCCGACGGCGCGGTGAACAGCGTGATATTGAGCGGACCGGACGGCCTGGCTGGCACGCTCACGCCGACTGCGAACGGCGAGGTCGAATTCGACGTCACCGCCGCGACGCTCGCGATCCCGTTCGCTCCCGAGGTCGTGCTGTCGACGTTTGCGATGAAGGGCAAGGCCAACGGCCAGGGTATGAATATCGCTTCATGGGGTGGCGGAGTGCTCGACGGCGCGGTGTCCGGAACCGCGAGCGTTCGCTGGAGCGGCGCCTGGCAGCTCGAAGGCGGGCTCACTGCGCGCGCGATCAATGCTGCGGCGTTCGCTCCCGCGCTGCTCTCCGAGGGCAAGGCCGAAGGCCAGGCGCGCTTCTCCATGAGCGGGAAGGATCCGGCGAAGCTCTACAACGCCGCGTACCTCGAGGGGAATTTCAGCGTGGGCAAAGGCGTGCTCGGCACCGTCGACCTCTCGCGCGTGCTGCACACCAGCGGCCGCCAGTACGGCGGACGCACCCAGTTCACGGAGATGACCGGACACGCCACCTACGACCGCGGCGCCGTGGCGTTGCGAAACGTCAACATCAGCGCCGGGGCGCTCACCGCGGGCGCGAACGCCGACATCGCGCCGGGCGGCGCGATCGCGGGGCGCATCGTCGCCGACATCCGCACCACGGTGCAGCCTTTGCGTGCGATACTCGTGATCGGGGGAACCGTCAAGGAACCGCAAGTCCGTAACTAGTGTCCGCGGTCCGTAACTAGTGTCAGTGTTCGAAATCCTTCAGCTTCGCGGGCCGCGCGCCCTGTCGCAGTTCCGACTCGCCAAGCTGCTCGCCTCGCTGCAGAAGATCGACCCGGGTCTGCGCTCGCTGAGCGCCGAATACCGCTATTTCGTCGAGCTCGAGCGCGGGCTCGAGCCGCACGAGACCCGCACGCTGCGCGCGCTGCTCGACGACGGCGGCGCGCCGCCCGGGGAGGACGCCGGCAGCAGCATCTTTCTCGTCGTGCCGCGGCTCGGCACCGTCTCGCCCTGGTCGTCGAAGGCCACCGACATCGCGCGCAACTGCGGCCTTTCGCCGGTGAAGCGCATCGAACGCGGCACGCTCTACTACGTCGGTTCCAGCGAGGCGGCGCTCGCCGCCGGGTTGCACGACCGCATGACGCAAACGGTGCTGCGCTCCTTCGACGAGGTGCCGCGCCTGTTCCAGCATGTCCCGCCCAGGCCGTTAAAGACGATTAGGGACATTCGGAGGGCAAACGCGGACCTCGGTTTGGCGCTGAGCGACGACGAGATCGAGTACCTCGAGCGCGCCTACCGCGGGCTGGGGCGGGATCCGACCGACGCCGAGCTCACCATGTTCGCCCAGGCGAACTCGGAGCACTGCCGCCACAAGATCTTCAACGCCGACTGGATCGTCGACGGCGAGCGCCAGCCGCAGTCGCTCTTCGCCATGATCCGCCACACCCACGCATTGGCCCCCGAGGGCACGGTGGTCGCCTACGCCGACAACGCCGCCGTGATCGAGGGCGGCAAGGCGCATCGCTTCACGCCAAATCGAGACCGGGTCTACGGCCTCGTTCCCGAGTTGACCCATTTCGTCGCCAAGTGCGAGACCCACAACCACCCCACGGCGATCTCACCCTTCGCCGGCGCGGCCACCGGCGCGGGCGGCGAGATCCGCGACGAGGGTGCGACCGGGCGCGGCGCCAAGCCCAAGGCCGGCCTCGTCGGCTACTCGGTGTCGAACCTGCGCATCCCGGGCGCGCTGCAGCCCTGGGAAGGCGAGGGCGTCGGCAAGCCCGGGCGCATCGCCTCGGCGCTCGACATCATGCTCGAAGCGCCGATCGGCGCCGCCGCCTACAACAACGAGTTCGGCCGGCCGAACCTGTGCGGCTACTTCCGCGCCTTCGAGATGGGTGCGCGCGGCTACCACAAGCCGATCATGCTCGCCGGAGGGATCGGGAGCCTGCGCGCGCAGCATTCCCACAAGAAGGCCATTGGCGAAGGCGATCTGCTGATCCAACTGGGCGGCCCCGGGATGCTGATAGGCATGGGCGGGGGCGCCGCCTCTTCGATGGGCGCCGGCGCCAACGTCGCCGAGCTCGACTTCGACTCGGTGCAGCGCGACAACGCCGAGATGGAGCGCCGCGCGCAGGAGGTGATCGACCGCTGCTGGCAGCTCGGCGAGGCGAACCCGATCCTCTCGATCCACGACGTCGGCGCGGGCGGGCTGTCGAATGCGCTGCCCGAGCTCGTGCATTCCGCCGGCCGCGGCGCGCGCATCGAGCTCCGCGCGATCCCGGCCGAGGACACCGGCATGTCGCCGCGCGAGATCTGGAGCAACGAGGCGCAGGAGCGCTACGTGCTGGCGGTTTCGGAAAAAGATATCGAAGTTTTCCGCCAGATCTGCGAGCGCGAGCGCTGCCCCTTCGCCGTGCTCGGAACCGCGACCGCCGACGGCCGCCTGCTGGTCACCGATTCGAAGCTCGGCAAGAGCCCGGTCGACGTTCCGCTCGAGCTCATCCTCGGAAGACCGCCGAAGATGCTGCGCGACGTGAAGCGCCTGAAGCCCGCGCTCAAGCCGCTCGCGCTCGACAAGGTCACGCTGCAGGCGGCGGCTTACCGCGTGCTCCAGCACCCGAGCGTCGCCGACAAGACCTTTCTCATCGCCATCGGCGACCGCACGGTCGGCGGTCTGTGCGCACGCGACCCCTTCGTCGGTCCATGGCAGGTGCCGGTGGCCGACTGCGCGGTCACGCTCGCCGACTACCGGGGTTACGCCGGCGAGGCCTTCGCCATCGGCGAGCGCACGCCGCTCGCGCTCATCGATGCGCCCGCTTCGGGGCGCATGGCCGTGGGCGAGGCGCTCACCAACCTCGCCGCGGCGCCGATTGCCTCTCTGTCGAAAGTGAAGCTCTCCGCCAACTGGATGGCGGCGGCCGGCCACCCCGGCGAGGACGCGGCGCTCTACGACACGGTGCGCGCGGTCGCGCTCGAGTTCTGCCCGGCGCTCGGCATTTCCATCCCGGTGGGCAAGGATTCGCTGTCGATGCGCACCGCCTGGGACGCGAAGGAGATGGTGAGCCCGCTCTCGCTTATCGTCTCGGCCTTCGCGCCGATGGAGGACGCGCGCGCCACGCTCACGCCGCAGCTTCGGACCGATTGCGGCGAGACCGAGCTGGTCCTCGTCGACCTCGGGGAAGGGAAGAACCGCCTCGGCGGCTCGATCCTCGCGCAGGTGTTCTCGCAGCTCGGCGACCAGGCGCCGGATGCCGACCCCCGCCTCGTGAAGGCGTTCTTCGGCGCGATCCAGGAGCTGCGCCCGCAGCTTCTCGCCTACCACGACCGCTCCGACGGCGGTCTCTTCGCGGCGGTGTGCGAGATGGCCTTCGCCGGCCACTGCGGCGTCACGCTCAACCTCGACGTGCTCACCTCCGATGCCGCGGTGGACGACGTCGACGCATTCAAGCGCAACGCCGACGAGCAGCTCGCGGGGCGGTTGAACGACCTCGCCCTCGCGGCGCTCTTCAACGAGGAGCTCGGCGCGGTGCTGCAGATCCGCGCCGGCGACCGCGGCCGGGTGATGGAGGTGCTGCGAAAGCACGGCCTCGGCCACTGCAGCCACCTCATCGGCCAGCCCAACGCACGCGACGAGATCCGCTTCACCCGCAACAACAAGAGCGTGTTCAACAACAAGCGCGACCACCTGCAGCGCCCCTGGGCCGAGGTCACGCGCCGGATGCAGGCGCTGCGCGACAACCCGCAGTGCGCGCGCGAGGAGTACGACCGCATCATCGAGCAGAACGACCCGGGCCTTTCGCTCTCGCTCACCTATGATCCGAAGGAGACCTTCGGGGATCCGAAGGAAGTGTTCGTCGCCACCGGCGCGCGGCCGCGCATCGCCGTGCTCCGCGAGCAGGGCGTGAACGGCCACGTCGAGATGGCCGCGGCCTTCGACCGCGCCGGCTTCGACTCGGTCGACGTGCACATGACCGATCTCATCGCCGGGCGCGCCTCGCTCGAGCGCTTCAACGCCTTCGTCGCCGGCGGCGGCTTCTCCTACGGCGACGTCCTCGGCGCCGGGCAGGGCTGGGCCAAGACCATCCTCTTCAACGCGCGCGCGCGCCGCGAATTCGAGCGCTTCTTCGCCCGCCCCGACACCTTCGCCCTGGGTGCCTGCAACGGCTGCCAGATGCTCGCCGCGCTGAAGGAGCTCGTCCCCGGCGCCGCCGGCTGGCCGACCTTCGTGCGCAACAAATCCGAGCAGTTCGAGGCGCGCTTCGTCATGGTCGAAGTGACCCCGAGCCCCTCGATCTTCTTCCAGGGCATGGAAGGCAGCCGCATGCCCATCGTCACCGCGCACGGCGAGGGCCGCGCGTTCTTCACCGACGGCGAAGCCGGCGCCCTCGTCTGCATGCGCTACGTCAACAACCGCGGCGAGCCCACCGAAGCCTACCCGTACAACCCGAGCGGCTCTCCGCACGGCACCACCGGCCTCACCACCCCCGACGGCCGCTTCACCATCGTCATGCCTCACCCCGAGCGCGTCTTCCGCACCGTCCAGATGTCCTGGGCCCCCGACCGCTCCGTCGAGGACTCGCCCTGGATGCGCATGTTCCGCAACGCGCGCAAGTGGGTCGGGTAGTCGTTCTCAACACCTGATTCACAGCCCCAAGGGGTCCGTTTCTCCTGCAGCGCCGACAAATCAAGCGCTTGTCCCATTTCGCGCCGGATAACAAATCCGCGCGAAGGACAAGTAATTGATTCATTTGTCCACTCTGCCGACGTGCGCCAAGATATACGGAAATGTTTCGGGATATACGGCGTTAGGTGCCAAGTGCAAGCGGGTACGATCTTGGTTCTCGCCATATTGACGCTTGCTCCAGTGGCTTGTGCAACGGCGATAGTCGTCGCATTCCATCCGAGCATCAAAAATAAAGCCGGTCCTCATTGGCTATGGTTTGGAGGCCGGGTCGACCTAATACGAAATGTCTTTTTCAGGCAAGACGGCTCGTTTCGTCGCCACGGCCGCGCCTTCTGGGTTTCGATGCATGCGCTAATGTTGTCATTCGGTCTTTGGATGCTTACAGAGTTTTTATGGTCAATGACGCAAACATAGCCATGGCACCTAACAGCGCGTTGTTGTCCGACGCCTCCACCTCGCGGCTCCGCGCTCAGCGCGGCGTGGCAAAACGCGAACGTTAGACGCCAAGGAGACATCTTGACTGTCAAGCGTATGGACAACGTCGGCATCGTGGTGGAAGACATCGATGCCGCCATTGAGTTCTTCACCGAGCTCGGCCTTACGCTCGAAGGCCGAATGCCCATCGAAGGCGAATGGGCCGGTCGCGTCACCGGAGTGCGCGGCCAGCGCGTCGAGATCGCCATGATGCGCACCCCCGACGGCCACAACCGCCTCGAGCTCTCGCGCTTCGACGCCCCCGCCATCGCGTCCGATCACCGCACAGCCCCCGTGAACTCGTTGGGATACCTCCGCGTCATGTTCACCGTCGAGGACATCGACGACACCCTCGCCCGGCTGAGTAAGCTCGGTGCGACGGTGGTCGATGAAGTGGTCAAATACGAAGACGTTTACCGGCTCTGCTACATCCGGGGTCCCGAAGGAATTCTCATCGGGCTCGCTCAACAGCTCGGCCAGCAGACCTCCCGAGAAAATCCCATGGAACGTAAGCGTTGAGAACTCGCGCGTTGGCGTCTAACAACCGGTTGCAGCGGACGGTCCGCTGCTGAACCGGAGGGTTAGGCCTGCAAGAAACCCAGTAAGGCGATCCAATATGCAGACGTATCTCGAACCGACACAAGAGTCCGGCCGTGCTTTCTTGAAGCGAGGCATAACGGGCAGTCTGGTCATGTTGAATCTGCTTCGCTTCCGCGCCATTGCCGACTATTCGGCATCGCCACAGCTTGCCCCTGCAACGCCGATTGCTGGCGAGCTTGCCTATCGTCTCTACATGGAGCACACCATGCCGCACCTGGAGAAGTCCGGCGGCAAACTGCTGTTCTTTGGACGAGGCGGTGCCTTCCTCATTGGGCCCGAGAATGAGCGCTGGGATGCGGCAATGCTGGTACAGCAATCTAGCCCAGCAGCATTCGTGGCATTTGCGTCCAATGCCGAATACCTTGCAGGTATCGGTCACCGCACGGCTGCATTGGAAGACTCGCGCTTGCTGCCGCTCCAGGAAGGCGGCTGGTGAAGCGCCGGTCCGACCTTTCGTTTTAGCGGGCTGCTTTCGGCAGCCGCTGAACTAACCGTTAGATCACACTACTATGCGTGTCCAACGCACGGGAAGCAGTCGGGAGAGAGCTCAATGTCCAACGCCCAAGAGATCACGGTAGAGGTCCTGGTGAATCGCGACGTCAGAACCGCTTGGGATGCGTTTACCAGCCCGCAAGCGATTACTCAGTGGAACTTTGCGAGTCCAGATTGGCGTTGCCCAAAGGCCGAGAACGATCTGCGAGTCGGCGGCCAGTTCAGCTATCGCATGGAGTCCAGAGACGGATCCATGGGCTTTGACTTCACGGGGAAGTACACGGAGATCCGTCATCTCGAGCGAATCAGGTACTCGCTTGGAGACGAGCGGGAGGTCGTCATCGAGTTCCAAGGTGAAAATGGCAAGACCAAGGTGATTGAGACATTCGTGGCGGAGGCGACGTCCTCGCACGAGCAACAGAAGGGCGGATGGCAGGCGATTCTGGACAACTACAAGAAATACGTTGAAGGAAATGCCGCAGAGCGGGAACGGTAGGCCGCTTCATGGACATGTCCTCCATACCGTTTGGCACAACCGACTGGTCGCAAGTCGAGCGCACGGAGCATCGAGGCGAGCGCGGCATGGCGTTTTGGCGCACCCGAGTCTTCGGCGGGATCCGCGTACGCATGGTGGAGTACACGCCGGGCTATCTCGCTGATCACTGGTGCGTCAAGGGTCACATCCTTCTTTGCACGGAGGGCGAGCTCCACACCGAGCTGCGAGACGGCCGCATCTTTACGCTGCGCCCGGGGATGAGCTATCAAGTAGCCGACAACGCGGAGCCACATCGCTCGTACACCGAGGTCGGCGCCACGTTGTTCATCGTCGATTAGAAGTCGCAGTAGTCGCAGATCAATCTTTATCGCCTTTTGTGCCGGATCCCTCGTTCCCGCACAGGACAAGTGATTGATTCATTTGTCTGCTCCGCCAGCGTGGCCCAGGATAGCGATTCGTAACCCCGATCCATAACAAGAAAGCAGGCTTGGCGCTGTGAAGTTGCCGCTCCTGGGCCGCCGGCTTCTCGCAATTGCCGCCGCGATGTCGGTGGTGCATTTCGTCCTGGGTCTTACTCTGAGCGCGGCGGCGCTCACATTCGAGGCCGCGCCCGTAAGGTGGGCATGCATTGTTCTCATCCAGCCGGCCAGTGCGCTGGTTCAGCTTCTGCCCGGCGAGCTTCCAGCCTCCCTCCGGTGGGCAGCTTTTGGAGCGAACAGCCTGCTTTGGGGATTCTGCATCGCGTTGATAGGACGAAAGTGGGTTAGCCGGCGCGTGGCGGTGGCGACCGCGGTGTTCCTTCTTGCCCTGGCTTTTTCTGTCGCCGGGATGCTGCTGACGGCCACCAATGCCGAATGGCTGGGGCTTGCCATGGCGCCGATCTGGGTCGCAACCATGCTCACGACCGCTTACGCCGATGTCAGCGGTGAAGTAGCAACTCCAGTCCTCTTTTTGACCGGAATCGTCCTTAATGCCGCATTCCTGACGGCGATCGTATTCATTGCGATTCGCATAACCAACCGCCTGCGTACTAACGGCGCCTAAAGCGTCAGGTTTGCAGCGCGTCGACCACCGACTCGAACGCCCCGACCGTATCGAGCATCTGCGCTGGCGTAACCGGGAACGGCGCGCGGCCCTCGACGGCATCGGCGAAGGCCTCGAGCTCGGCTCGCAGCGAGTCTGCGGGGGCGAGGCTGCGGCGCTCGGGTGGGCGGCCGCTCATGCGCAGCACGAGCTCGGTTTCGCCGAGCACTTCGGCGTTGCCCAGTGTTCCGAAGGCGTGCACCCGCCAGTAGAACGGCGTGGCGCGCACGGTGGCGAGGAGGCCGCTGACGCCCGACTCGAACTCGAGCAGCGCGGAAACCGTATCGTGCGGCATCGGCGGCGGCTTGCGCGCGATGAGCTGGGCTTGGACGCGCTTCACCGGCCCGGCGATGCCGACCATGGCATCGAGCGCGTGCAGGCCCGCGCCGGTCATGCCGCCGCCGGGGGATTCGCTCTCGAGCGTGCGCCAGCCGCCTGCCACGGCGTTCGAATTCTCGTTGCTGTTGTGGCCTTCGAGGTGGAGCAGGGTGCCGAGCCGGCCGGATTCGACCAGGCTCTTCAGCTCACGCATCGCCGGCCACCATCGCCGGTTGTGACCTACCCCGACCACGACGTTGGCGCTCGCGCAGGCCTGGAGCATCGCCTTCGCGTCGGCGCGTGTGAGGGCGAACGGCTTTTCGCAGTACACGTGCTTGCCCGCCCGCGCCGCGGCGAGCACCTGCGGGCGATGCAGCGAATGCGGGGTGGCAAGCACGACCGCTGCCGCCGAAAGATCGCCGAGCGCCTCCTCCAGGCCGGACACGAGCCTGAAGCGATGCTTCGCGGCGAACTCGCGCGCGCCGTCCATCGCGGGCTCGACGCCGATGACGAAGCGCAGCCTGTCCGATTTCCCCTGCGCCGACTCGACGAGGCTGCGGCCCCAGCGCCCGAGACCGACGATCGCGGCGTCGATCATTCTGGCTGGATCCCCGCCTCGCGGATCTCCTTCGTCCACTTGGCGATTTCCTGCCGGATGAACGCCGCGAACTCCTCGGGCGGCATCGGCGCGGGCTCGAGGCCGAGCCCGGCCAGCCTCGCCTTGACCTCGGGCCTGGCGAGGCTCGTCGAAACGACGTCGTGCACCTTCGCCACGACCGCCTTTGGCGTGTTCGCCGGCGCCACCAGGCCGTACCAGATGCGGGTCTCGAAGCCCGGGAACATCTCCGCGATCGCCGGAAGCTCCGGCGCGAGCGGCGAGCGCTGCGGCGAGGTGACGCCGAGCCCCTTCATCTTGCCGCCGTGGATCTGCGGCATCGACACCGCGAGGTCGCCGAGCGTGAAATCGACCTGGCCGGAGAGCACGTCGGTGATGGCGAGCGGCACGCCCTTATAGGGCACGTCCAGCGTCTTGAAGCCTCCCGCGGTGCGCAGCTTGGCGATGGAGACGATCGTCGCCGCAGAGCCGTAGCCCGCGCTCAGTCCGCCCGGCTTGCTCCTCGCATAGGCGATGAAGTCCTTGAGCGTCGAGGCGGGGAAGTCGCTGCGCACGAGCAGCACCATCGAGGTGGTGATGAGCCGCACGATCGGCGCGAAATCCTTCACCGGGTCGAACGGCAGCGACTTGAACAGCGCGACGTTAGCCGCGTGGGGCGTATTGGTGGTGAGCAGGATGGTGTACCCGTCGGGCGCCGCGCGCGCCACCTCGGCGGTGCCCACGTTCGCGAGCGCGCCCGCGACGTTGGCCACGATCACCGGCTGCGCGAGCGCCTCCTGCATCTGCTGCGCGACCACGCGGCCGACGCTGTCCGGCGAGCTGCCCGGGCCGTATGGGACGACGAGCCGGACCGGGTGATTCGGATAGCCTTGCGCGCAAGCCTGACCGGCGGCGATGGCGAGGCACGCGGCGAGCGCGCGATGCCAGGCAGGTATCATCGATTTTCCCCACCAGGAGAACCCGGCCATGGACACGCAGGAACTCTACAGTCGCGGGCTCGCCGTCCGCAAGCAGATCTTCGGAGCCGAGGTGGTCGAGAAGCGCATGGGCGCGCTCGGCGATTTCGGCGCGCCGCTGCAGAACATGATCAACGCCTATGCCTACGGCGACATCTGGTCGCGGCCCGGCCTTGAGCGCAGGATCCGCAGCCTGGTGGTCCTCGGGATGAACGCGGCGATCAACCGCGCTGCCGAATTCAAGGTGCACGTCAACGGCGCGCTCAACAACGGCTGCACGCCCGACGAGATCCGCGAGGTGTGCCTGATGGTCGCGCTGTATGCCGGCATCCCGGCCGCGAACGACGCGCACCGCATCGCGCTCGAGACATTGCGCGAGAGAAAAATCGATGTGTGACCACGGAAGAACATGATCCAGAACCACCGGGGAGCCTGCCATTGCGGGCGGGTCGCGTTCGAGGTTCGAGCCGAGGTCAACTACGTCGTCGATTGCAACTGCTCGATCTGCCGCCGAACGGGCGCGCTCTGGCACCCGGCGGCGGAGGCGGACCTTCGCATCCTCGCGGGCGAGGCCGATCTCACCCTGTATCAATTCAATACGAAGACGGCGAAGCATTATTTCTGCAGGCATTGCGGAATTCACCCGTTCATCCGCCCGCGGCTCGACCCGAGCCGGTGGGCTTTCAATGTTCGCTGCGTCGACGGCATCGACCTCGCCCCCATCAAGGTGCGCCCATTCGACGGGCAGCATTGGGAGGCGACCGCGGCGGCATACCACGAGCGGCTCAAGAAGCCGCCGGCCGCCTGACAGTGGTCCGGGCAATCCTCGCGGCCGCTGCTCTCGTCGTGTCCGGTTGCGCCTCCACGAAGGTGGAGACGACCGGCGCGACCATGCTCGAGCCGCTCTGCAAGGAGAGCGCTGGCAAGTTGTCAGCGCTCGTCTACTGGGGGCCGCAGTGGCGATCCGACCAGAAGGAGCCGGAGCGTCGCGAGGCCGCGGCGCTGCGCGGAATCGAGTCATTCTTCACCGAATCTGCCTGCGTCGCCCGGTTCGACGTGCGCCGGCTGCCCGGAGAGCGCACGGCCGAGGTGCCATCGGACGAGGCGCTGCTGAAGCTGGCGGCTGCCGCCTCGCCGAGGCCCGACAAGGCGCTCGTCATTGTGGTTCGCGAGCTCGGGCCGATCCTTCGCATCGGGAGTCCGTCGGTCGTCGAAGGCGGAACCGAGGTCGTGCTGGAGCTGCGCCTGCTGGACGTGCCGACCTCCGCAGCCCAAGCGAATGTGCGAACCCACTGGTCGAACGGCGGCACCTTCGTGGTCAAGGGCGTCGGGACCCTCGAGCGTGACATGAGCGCCGCGCTCGCCGCCGCGCTGTCGCCCGCGTCCCGGTGACGCGCCGGGCTCGCGCGGCGGGCTAGATCGTGTCGTAGCTCCCGAAGAGCTGCAGCGTATCGAGCGCTACCACCGAAAGCGTCGAGCCGACCACGTCGACGGAGCGTCCGGCGCTAGAGCCTGTTGCTGACGGACACGGCGATCGTCTGCGTGATGCCGGCGTCGCTCTGGCCGCCCGAGTTGATGAGACGGATCTTTCCCGGTTCCATGCCTTTCTCCCCTTTCAATCCTCGTCGAGGTGGGCAATCATATTGCGCGCATGAAGCCCGGATCACTGGCGTGAGGCTGGACACCAAGAGGATGTCGTTCGCCTGCGCGGCGCCCGGTGTAGTGATGGTGGTGCTGGCGGCGGTGCTTCCACCTCAGTGGCATCCGGCGCCGCTCCTTTTTGCGGGCCTCGCGCTGATCGCCGTCTCGCACGTTCTGACGCCGTGCCGGGACCAGATCACGCGCTGGTGGCGCGGCCGCATATCTAAATCCTCCCCGGACCGAACATGATGGAAAAAGGTTTTGCCGAACGCTTCGCGAAGGAGTGGGTCGCTGCATGGAACTCGCACGACCTGGAACGCGTTCTCGAGCACTACGAAGACGATTTCGAGATGTCCTCGCCGATCATCGTGACGCTGATGGGCGAGCCTTCCGGGAAGCTGAAGGGCAAGGCGGCCGTCGGTGCCTACTGGGCGAAGGCCCTGAAAGCGCTTCCCGGCTTGCGTTTCGAGCTTCTGGCCGCGCTTGCCGGTACGGACAGCGTAACCGTTTACTCCAGAGGTCACCGTGGACTTACGGCGGAGGTGTTGCATTTCGGCCCGGGCGGCAAGGTGCGGGCCGCTTTCGCGCACTATGAGGAATGGTCGGCGTAGGCGTCCGGCTTCGCGGGTAGTTCCACCCAAAAACTGAAAAGGAGGCAACAACAAATGGCATTGGACTTCACCATCGTCACCGACGTCCGGCAGCGCTTCGGGGACTATGCGCGGGGCGAGACGGAAGCGGCACCCGATGCCGATACGCGGATCGGTCTGGAAAGGTCCTTCGCCTTCAGTTGTCCGTCGGTCGACCGCAGGCAGTTCGCGATCCTGCTTTTCCAGACCCTGGGCGTGGCGGTGCGCCAGGGCCTCGAGATCAACGGCCAGACCATCTTCGGCGGCATCGCGCCGAGCATCGACCCCGCCGCCCGGATCCTCGGGCCGCGATCCGAATCGCCCGAGGATCGCACTACGCTCGGGACGTGGAACGGGCACGTCATGCTCATCCACCCCGGCGTGCTGCAGGAGAACAACATCCTGCGCATCCGCGCCGCCGACGCCACCGCCGCCAATATCGACGATTTCCTGGTCGACAACGTGGTGGTCGTGTTCAAGACCGCTCAGCAGCCTGGGGGCGCTCGGGGCGGCGCGGCCAAGGCAGCAAAAAAGCCCGCCAAAAAAAAGCGTAGGTAGTGACGCGTCACTGCGTCTTCGTCACGGGAGCGAGCGGCTATATGGGGCGGGCCCTGACAGCGGCGTTGCTCCGCCGCGGGCATGACGTGCGGGCGTTGGCCCGGAGGCAGAGCGTGCAGCACATTCCCGCCGGCGCCCAAACCGTGGTGGGAAACGCGCTCGAGCCGGAAACCTTCGCCGATGCGGTCGCGCCGGCGGACACGCTGGTCCATCTCGTCGGCACCCCGCATCCCAGCCCGGCCAAGGCGGCGAGCTTCCGGGCGGTGGACCTGCCCTCGGTCGAGGCGGCGCTCGCGGCGGCGCGCGCCGCGCGGATCGCGCATTTCGTCTATCTCAGCGTGGCGCAACCCGCCCCGGTGATGCAGGCCTACATCGCCGTGCGGCAGGAGGGTGAGGCGCGCATTCAGGCAAGCGGGTTCGCGGCGACCATCCTGCGCCCGTGGTACGTGCTCGGTCCCGGGCACCGCTGGCCGTATTTCCTCGTCCCGTTCTACGCGCTTGCCGAGCGGCTGCCGCCGCTGCGCGAGACGGCGCTGCGCCTCGGTCTCGTGACGATCGGCCAGATGGTGAATGCGCTCGTCGCGAGCATCGAGCGAGGGCCGCAGGGCGTTCGCATCCTCGACGTGCCCGCGATCCGCGCCGCCCATGCGGAATAGCCGCTCGAAAACCAAGTGGCTGCTTCTGGCCGGCTTGATCGCCGTGGCGCTCATACCGGTCGCCACCCTGGCGATTCCGGGCCCGCTGCGGGCGCTTGCGCCGGGGCTGTTCGGCCTGGTTTGCGAAGACCGAGTGTGCGTCGACGACGCCCGGCGCCTCGCTGAAGCGCAACAGCTGGTGCGCTCGGCGCGCGCTGACGTGATGCGGAAGCTCGACGCGCCGCATGCGCTACCGCTCGCGCTGTTCTGTTCCTCGGAGCAATGCTTCCTCACTTTCGGCAAGCGCCGCTCGACCGCGGAAATGTTCGGCGGCAAGGCGATCCTGATCGGCCCCCGCGGCTGGGCGGCGCATTTCGTCCGGCACGAGCTGATCCACGCCGCCCAGTACGAGAAGCTCGGCTTCCTTCGAGCCTGGCGTGGACCGAGGTGGATCAACGAGGGCATGGCCTATTCGCTCAGCGAAGACCCGCGCCGCCCGCTGCCCACCGAGCTCGAGGAATGGCGGACGCAGTACGAACGCAGATTCGGCGGCGAGCGGGGCGCGGCGCTCTGGGCCGGAGTGGAAGCGCTATACTCGAGCGGCCAAGCGAGGATTGAATGGAAGCGCTGAAGGACGCCAGCCATCTCTACGAGGTCGAGCGCAGGGAAGTCCACGCCGAGCGCCCGGGGTTCCGCATCAGCGAGCTGCAGCTCTCGAAGACGCAGAAGGTGCCCTGGCATTACCACAGCAAGGTCCAGGATACGTTTTACGTGCTGCAGGGGTCGATCCGCATTTTCCTGCAAGGCCCGAAGGAGAACGTGACGCTCAGGCCGGGCGAGACCTATTCGGTGCCGCCGCGCCGGCCGCACCTCGTCACCAACGCGGGCGAGTCCTCGGCCACGTTCCTCGTGCTCCAGGGCATCGGCGAGTACGACTTCGTTCCGCTGCTTGGCGAGCGCTGAGCCGAGGTTCCGGCGCGCGGTGCGCGGCGACCTGCCCGACATCGTGCGGATGCTGGCCGACGACATGCTCGGCGCGCAGCGCGAGGAGTTCGGCTCGCCCCTTCCGGAGAGCTACTACGCGGCATTCGAGGCGATCGAGCGCGACCCGAACAGCGAGCTGATCGTGGGTGAGGTCGACGCGCGCGTGGTGGCGGTGCTGCAGCTCACCTGTATTCCGAACCTCAGCCGCCGGGGGAGCTGGCGCGCGGTGATCGAAGGCGTCCGGGTCGATTCCGCCCTGCGCTCCGGCGGCGTCGGGCGCAAGCTCGTCGGCCGGGCGATCGAACGCGCGCGCGAGAAAGGCTGCCTCATGGTGCAGCTCACATCCGACAAGCGGCGCCGCGACGCGATCCGGTTCTACGAGTCCCTCGGCTTCGTCGCCTCGCACGAAGGCATGAAGCTCGAGCTAAGGTAACGCATGCGATCCCTCAAGCACCTCTTTGACGCTAACCGGGCCTGGTCCCAGGCGATCCGCCTGCAGGACCCGGAGTTCTTCAGCAAGCTCTCGCGCCAGCAGTTCCCGGAGTACCTCTGGATCGGCTGCTCCGACAGCCGCGTGCCGGCCAACCAGATCGTGGGCCTGCTGCCCGGGGAACTCTTCGTCCACCGCAACATCGCCAACCTGGTGGTGCATACCGACCTCAACTGCCTCTCGGTGATGCAGTTCGCGGTCGACATCCTCAAGGTGCGCCACATCATCGTGTGCGGGCACTACGGCTGCAGCGGCGTGCAGGCGGCGCTCGCGCGCGATCGCCTGGGCCTTTCCGACAACTGGCTGCGCCACGTGCAGGACGTGCGCCTGAAGCACGAAGCGGCGCTCGCACGAGCGGCCAACGCGGCCGAGCGGCTGTGCGAGCTCAACGTGATCGAGCAGGTGGCGAACGTCTGCCACACGAGCATCGCGCGCGACGCCTGGGAGCGCGGCCAGCCGCTCGCCGTCCACGGATGGGTCTACGGCATCGACGACGGGCTGCTGAAGGACCTCGACGTCACGGTGAGCGATTTCGGCGAGGCGGGCGACGTCTACAGGGCGGCGCTCGCCGCCGTTCGCTAGCTCTTACCCCAAGAAGTTCGCGTCGCTGCTCGGGGTCTCGCCGACCCACTTGGCGATCGCGCCGGGGGTCGTGAACCAGACGCGCTTTTCCTTCACGATGTGCTGCAGCGCGCGGCGCAGGTGCCGCAGGCGGTGCGGCTGGCCGACGATGTAGGGGTGCAGCGCGATGCCCATGACGAGCGGCTGCGTGCGCGACTGCTCGAGCATCTCGTCGAAGTTGTCGACCACGAGGTCGGCGAAGGCGCTCGCGGACATCTGCCGGTGGATGATCGCCGGGATGTCGTTCAGCTCCTGCGGGTAGGGCACGGCCCAGATCTTCCCGGCGCGGGTCTTCATCTCGACCGGCTGGTCGTCGTGGCACCAGTTGAGGGTGTAGGAATAGCCGGTTTCCTGGAGCAGGTCGGGGGTGACGAAGCTCTCCGAGATCCAGGGGCTGAGCCAGCCCTGCACCTTCTGGCCGGACTGCTTCTCGATGCGCTCGCGGCAGTACTTGAGCAGCGCCTTCTCCAGCATTTCGGTCATCTCGCCCTGGCGCTCGGAGTTGGTGTGGCCGTGGCCGATCAGCTCGTCGCCGCGCTTGACGCATGCCTCGATCACCTCGGGGCAATAGTCGTACAGCGCGGTATTGATGAGGGCGCCGACCCGCACCCCGAGCTGGCCGAAGAGATCGAGGCAGCGCCAGACCCCGACCCGGTTGCCGTAGTCGCGCCAGGAGTAGTTCAGGATGTCGGGCTCGTGGCTCTTCGGCCCGATGCAGGCCCCGAGTCCGGCGCCGAAGGCGAAGTGCTCGATGTTGAGCCCGACGTAGACCGCGAGCCGGCGGCTCTTCGGCCAGGCGTAGTCGGACCGCCGCGTGATCGCGGAGTAGGGGTAACGCCCGTGGAACCTGAGAGGATGCACCGGGTCGGTGAGCGACGGGAAGGACGCGAAACTTGACTAGGCGCAAGCCTAACATGGCATCCTGTCCTGCTAAGCTAGCGCCAATCTCCGGGAGGACTCAAATGATCCGCTTGTTATTCGTTGCCTTGTCGCTCGCTGCTGCTGCGCCCGCCTGGGCGCAGCAGACCATCAAGATCGGCCTCGTCACCGCGCTCTCCGGCCAGTCCGCGCGCGCCGGCGAAGCCATCACGCGCGGCCTGCAGGTCGCGATCGACGAAATCAACGCCAAAGGCGGCGTGTTGGGCCGCAAGCTCGAGCTCCTGCGGCGCGACGACGAGTCGATCCCCGCCAAGGGCGTGATCGCGGCGCGCGAGCTCTACTTCAAGGAGAAGGTCGCCGTGCTGATCGGCGGCCTCGACTCGCCGGTGGCGCTCGCCATCGTGCCCATCGCGAACGAGAACAAGCTGCCGTTCATGGATCCGTGGGCCGCCGGCACGCCGATCACGAAGAACGGTGCGAAGGACAACTACGTATTCCGCGTCTCCGCGGTCGATGAGCTGGTCGACCGGGCGATGCTGCAGTACGCGCAGAAGACGCACAACGCCAGGAAGCCGGGGATGATCCTGGTCAACAATCCCTGGGGCGAATCGAACGAGAAGGGGCTGACCGCCGCGCTCGCCGAGAAGAAGATGAACGCCGCGGGCATCGAGAAGTTCGAGGGCAACGACGTCGACGTCGTGCCGCAGCTCTCGCGGCTCAAGTCGGCCGGCACCGACGTCCTGTTCCTCGTCGGCAACGTCGGCCCGTCGTCGCAGGTCGTGAAGTCGCTCGACCGCATGGGCTGGATGCCACCCATCGTGTCGCACTGGGGCCCTGCCGGCGGCCGCTTCACCGAGCTCGCCGGTCCGAGCGCGAAGAACGTGCACTTCGTGCAGACCTACAGCTTCTTCGGCAATCAGTCGCCCGTCGGCCAGAAGGTGCTGAAGGCGCTGATGGCCAAGTACCCGGACATCAAGGGCGCCGGCGACGTGACGCCCGCGGTCGGCGTGGCGAACGCGTACGACGCCATGATGCTGAGCGCGCTCGCCATCCAGAACGCCGGCTCGACCGACGGCCGCAAGGTACGCGACGGCTACTACAAGATCGGAAGATACGAGGGCCTGATCAAGAACTACGACAAGCCCTTCACCCCGGAGAACCACGACGCGCTGACCGAGAACGACTACGTCTGGGCGCAGTTCATCGATAATCAGATCCTGCCGGTGGGGATGCACAAGTAACCGAGGCACAGGAAACAAACCAACGGCCGCCCAGCGCGGCCGTTTTCATTCATGATCGGCTCGGCGCTCGTTTCAGGACTGGGGCTCGGCAGCATGTACGGGCTGCTCGCGCTCGGCTTCTACGTCACGTACGCGGTGTCGAGCACGGTCAACTTCGCGCAGGGCAGCTCGATGATGCTCGGCGCGGTGTTCGCCTACACCTTCGCGGTGAAGCTCGGCTGGCATTTCATCCCGGCCGCCGCGATGGCGCTCGTTCTCTGCGCCCTCTACGGCCTCGTCGTCGAGCTCGCCGCCGTGCGGCCGTTCGCGCGGCGCGGCTCGAACGCATGGCTGATGGCCACGGTGGCGCTCGGCATCGTCGCCGACAACACGGTGCTCTTTACCTTCGGCAAGGAGCCGCGCGGCTTCGTGCTGCCGTGGGCGAGCGAGGGGCTTGCGGTGCTCGGCATCCACGTGTCGAAGATGCAGCTCGCGATCCCGGCCTTCGGCCTCGGCCTCGCGGCGGTGCTCCACTGGTTCGCGCGCCGGACGAAGTACGGCAAGGCGATGCTGGCGGTGGTGCAGAACGCGGACGCGGCGCGGTTGATGGGCATCAACGTGCCGCTCGCCATCATGGCCGCCTACGCGCTGTCGACCGCGTTTGCCGGCGCCGCCGGCATCATGATCGCGCCGCTCTTCAACGTGCATTCCGACATGGGCACGCTCTTCGGCCTGAAGGCGTTCGCCGTTGCGATCCTCGGCGGCATCACGAGCGCGTGGGGCGTGATGCTGGCCGGCCTTCTCTTCGGCCTGGTCGAGTCGCTCATCACCGCGTTCCTCGGATCCTCATACACGCAAATCCTCACCTTTACGCTGGTCATCGTAGCGCTCGCCGTCGTGCCAAACGGTCTCTTCGGTCGCGCGGAGCTGAAGAAAGTATGAAGCGCGCCGTCTTTTTGATGGCCGCTTTTGCTGCTGCCGTCGCCTTCACCGCGATGGGTAACAGCTATGACGTCTTCATCATGGCGACGCTGGGGCTCACGGCCCTGGTCGGGATCGGGCTCAACGTACTGCTCGGCCTGACGGGGCAGGTGTCCTTCGGCCACGTCGGCTTCTATGCCATAGGGGCCTACGCGGTTGCGGTCCTTACGGTTCTCTTCAAATTCAATTTTTGGCTGGCGCTGCCGGTCGCCGCGCTCATCGCTACGGCAACCGGGGCGCTGCTCGCGCTGCCGGCGATGCGGGTGCGCGGTCCGTACCTCGCAATGGTGACCATCGCTTTCGGCTTCGTCATCGAGAACATCGCCGTAGAGTGGCGCGGAGTGACCGGCGGGCAGAACGGCATCATGGGCGTCGCCAAGCCGGCGCTGCTCGACAGCGAACGCGCGGTCGCCATCGCCTGCATCGCGCTGGCCGCGCTTGCCACCTGCGGATTTCACCTGCTGGCGAAAAGCCGATGGGGTGCGGCGATGCGCGCGGTGAAGGACTCCGAGGTCGCCGCCGAATCGATCGGCCTCGACCCGGTGCGCATCAAGACCGCGGCCTTCGCCATCTCCGCGTTCTGCGCCGGGGTGGCAGGCGCGTTCTTCTTCGCGCTGTCCGGCTTCGTCACGCCGTCGACGTTCGCGTTCTCGCAGTCCATCCTCTTCGTCCTCGTCGTCGTCATCGGCGGTGCCGGCTCGCTCGCCGGCCCGCTCGTCGGCGCGACGATCGTGGTGCTGCTGCCGGAGTTCCTCGCCGGGCTCGCCGAGTACCGGCTGCTTTTCTTCGGGGCGCTGCTCCTCGTGGTTCTGTGGCTCGCGCCGGACGGCGTGGTCGGTCTGGTCGAGCACTGGCTCGCGCGCCGGCGCAAGCCGCGGCTTGCCGTCGCGGGCGATGCCACGCTCGCAGAGCCCAGGCGCGCCGTGCTCGAAGCGGAACGGATCGGCATCGCCTTCGGTGGCGTGCGGGCGGCGAGCGAGGTTTCGCTGCGCGCCGCGCCTGGCAAGGTCACGAGCCTGATCGGACCGAACGGCGCCGGCAAGACGACGGTGCTGAACATGCTGTCGGGCTTCTATCGGCCGGACACCGGTACGATTCGTATTGGAAATATTGAGATTCAAGGCATGCCGGCGTGGCGCCGTGCGCGCGCCGGCATCGCACGCACGTACCAGACGACGCAGCTCTTCGGCTCGATGACGGTGGCGGAGAACCTCGCCATCGCGGGCGGCCCGGAAGCACTGCTCTCGTTCGTGAGCTATCGCGGCGAGCTCGACGTGCGCGCCGCGGATTTGCCGCACGTAGACAAACGCCTTGTCGAGATCGCGCGGGCGCTCGCAACGCGGCCTTCGGTGCTCCTGCTCGACGAGCCGGCCGCAGGTCTATCAAAGCAGGACAAGGAAACCCTGGCGGCCCTCCTGCGCCGGATCGCGGACAGCGGCATCGCCGTCGTGCTGGTCGAGCACGACATGGATGTCGTGATGGGCATCTCGGACACGGTGGTGGTGCTCGATGCCGGCGTGGTGATCGCGGCCGGCGCCCCTGCGGACGTGCAGCGCGACCCGGCAGTGCGCAAGGCGTATCTCGGCGAGCATGCGCTCGAGCCGAGCGGCGCGCGCGCCGCTCCCGACGGGCGTCCCTATCTCGTCGTCGGCAAGCTCGCGGCCGGCTACGGCGCCGAGCCCGTGCTGAAGGGGGTCGACCTGGAGGTGCGCGAGCGCGAGATGGTGGCGGTGCTCGGCGCGAACGGCGCCGGCAAGTCCACGCTGATGCGAGCGCTCAGCGGGCTGCTGCGCCCGGTGCAGGGCGGGATTGCCTTCGGCGGCGAGGACATCACGCGACTGCCCGCGCACGGCGTAGTGCCGCGCGGGCTGGTGCTCGTGCCGGAAGGGCGGCAGGTGTTTCCGGAGCTCTCCGTGCTGCACAACCTGGAGCTCGGCGCCTTCCGCAGAAAAGACGATCCCGCGCCGGACATCGAAGCGATGCTCGAGCGCTTTCCGCGCCTGCGCGAGCGGCTGCACCAGCGCGCGGGGCTGCTCTCCGGCGGCGAGCAGCAGATGCTCGCGATCGCGCGCGGGCTGATGGCGCGGCCGAAATGCCTCCTGCTCGACGAGCCTTCGCTCGGCCTCGCGCCCGCGGTGATCCAGGATCTCTTCGCCACGCTCGAGCGTCTGCGGCGCGAAGCGGCGACCATCCTGCTCGTCGACCAGATGAGCGCGCTCGCGCTCTCGCTCGCCGACCGCGCGTACGTGCTCGAGGGCGGCCGCATCGCGGCGAGCGGTTCGGCCGATGAAATCGTCCGCGATGGAGCCCTGGAAAAGGCGTACCTCGCAGTAAACTAGAAGAATCGAAGACATTCTCATCATCGGCGCCGGAATCGGCGGCCTCACCCTGGCGCTCGAGCTGCACCAGCGCGGCATTGGCTGCCGCGTGTTCGAGTCGGCGCCGCAGATCAAGGCACTCGGCGTCGGCATCAACATCCTGCCGCACGCGTGCCGCGTGCTCTCCGACCTCGGCCTGCAGGACGCGCTCGCCGCGGTCGCCGTCGAGACCGCCGAGGCGGCGTTCTTCAACCGCTTCGGCCAGCTCATCTACCGCGAGGCGCTCGGCCGGCGCGCCGGCTACCGCTGGCCGCAGTTCTCGATCCACCGCGGCGACCTCCACTCGGTGCTGCTCGATGCGGCGAAGGCGCGCCTCGGCGAGGACCGGCTGCACCTGGGCTTTCATTGCGAGGGGGTCGCGCAGACCGAAGTTGAAGTTTCCCTCAGGTTCAAGAGTCAACCGCCGGCAACGGGGGCTGCGGCCATCGCCTGCGACGGGATCCATTCCGCCATCCGCAGGCAGCTCTACCCGAACGAAGGCGAGCCCCGCTACTCGGGGGTCAACATGTGGCGCGGCGTGACGCGCTGGAAGCCGATTCTTTCGGGCGCGACCATGCTGCGGGCGGGGTGGCTGAAAGGCGGCAAGCTCGTGCACTATCCGATCCGCAACCGGATCGACGCGGAGGGCAGGCAGCTCGTGAACTGGCTTTGGGAGCTGGAGACCCCGGACTACAAGCGCTGGGACTGGAACCGTCCCGCGCGGCTGGAAGACTTCATCGCCGGGGTGGAGGACTGGAAGTTCGACTGGCTCGACGTGCCGGCGTTTTTCCGCGCCGCCGACGTGGTGCTCGAGTACCCGATGGTGGACAAGGATCCGCTACCGGCGTGGAGCTTCGGCCGCGTCACGCTGCTCGGCGATGCCGCGCACCCGATGTACCCGCGCGGCTCGAACGGCGCGGGCCAGGCCGTTCTGGATGCCAAGGCGCTCGCCCAGGCGCTCGACGAGGACGCCGACGTCGCGCGCGCGCTCAAGGCCTACGAGGAGGAGCGCCTGGTGCCGACCGCGAGCGTGGTGCTCGAGAACCGGCGCAATCCGCCCGACGCGATCCTGCGCGAGATCTACGAGCGCACCGGCGACCGCCCGTTCGAGCGCATCGAGGCGGTGATCTCGGCCGAGGAGCTGAAGGCGATCTCCGAGCGCTACAAGGTCGTCGCGGGGCACGACAGGACGAGCCTGCAGCGATGAAATTCCTCTATCGCCTCTTTCCCGCAGGCCACTTCATCATCGGGGTGATGTTCCTGCTCAGCTCGGCGGCGCTCATCGTGGTGGCGGCGCTGCAGTTCTGGCACGGCATCCAGTTCTTCGCCGAAGGCCCGCTCACGGCGCGCCTCAACTCGGTGCTCGAGTCGATCGCAGTGCTGACGGTCGCGGTGGCGGCGCTCGAGCTCGGCCAGACCCTGCTCGAGGAGGAGGTGCAGCGCGAGGCGCACATGAGCGCGCCCACGCGGGTGCGCAGGTTCCTGTCGCGCTTCATGGTCGTGCTGGTGGTGTCGCTGTCGATCGAGACGGTGGTGCTCACCTTCCGCATGTCCCAGGACAAGCCCGAGCACCTGCCCTACGCGGCGAGCGTCGGCATCACCGCGGCGCTGCTGCTTGCCGCCTGGGGCGTATTCATCTGGTTCAACCGCAGCGCCGAGCAGCTCGAGCCCGAGGCCATGCAGGACGCGAAGCGCGAGGACCGCAAGATCGAAGCAAACAAAGGAGACCGCAAGCGATGAGCATCCAGCGAAGCGACCAGACCGCCATTCTTTCGCAGGCGGTGCAGTACGGCGACACCGTCTACCTCGCCGGCGTGGTGGCGAAGAACCTCGACCAGGACATCAAGGGCCAGACCAAGCAGGTGCTCGACGACATCGACCGCCTGCTCGCGAAGTGCGGCTCGAACAAGTCGAAAGTCCTGTCGGCGCAGATCTGGGTCACCGACATCCGCAACCGCGCGCCGATGAACGAGGTCTGGACCGCCTGGGTCGACAAGTCGAACCTCCCGGCGCGCGCCTGCGTCGAGGCCGCGCTCGCCGACCCGAGGGCGCTGGTCGAGATCATGGTGATCGCCGCGAAGTAGCGGCGGCGATCAATCCATTACGAGCGAAACCATCCCGTCGGCCAGCTTGGGCTCGAACCAGGTGGACTTGGTGGGCATGACCTTGCCCGCTTCGGCGACCGCCATCAGGTCCTCCATGCTGGTGGGATGAAGCGCGATGGCGGCGGTCATCTCGCCGCTGTCGACGCGCTTTTCCAGCTCCCCGAGGCCGCGGATGCCGCCGACGTAGTCGATGCGCTTGTCCCGGCGCAGGTCCTTGATGCCCAGCAGGGGGGCAAGCAGATGCTCGGAGAGCAGCGTCACGTCGTGGCGCGCCACCGGGTCGTTGCCCGGGACCAGCTCGCGGCGGATCGCGAGGCGGTACCACTTGCCGGCCAGGTACAGCCCGAAATCACCAGGCCGCGCGGGCTTGACGGCGCTGGCACTTGCCTCCACTGAAAAGCTCTCCCGCAGCCGTGCAAGGAAGCTCGCGGCTTCCATTCCGTTCAGGCTGGAGACGACGCGGTTGTAGTCGAGGATCTGCATCTGGTGGTGAGGAAAGTTCACCGTCAGGAAGCTGTTGTAGCTCTCTTCCCCCGTGTGGCGCGGATTGGCGGCACGGCGTGCGGCGGCGATGCGCGAGGCCGCGGCCGAGCGGTGGTGGCCGTCGGCGATATAGATCGCCGGCATGGCGTCGAAGGCGCGGGTCAGCCGCGCCTGGGTCTCTCCATCGCGCACCACCCACAGCGAGTGGCGCACGCCGTCGTCAGCTGTCGCGTCCGCGTCGGGTGCGCCTGCCGAGCACCGGGCGAGGATTTCGTCCACTTCCGGTGCCTTCGGATAGCCGACCATGACCGGCCCGGTGTGGGCGTTTAGCGCATCGATCTGGCGCACGCGGTCCGTTTCCTTGTCGGTCTGGGTGTGCTCGTGCTTGCGGATGCGGTTGGTCTCGTATTCGGCGATCGAGGCGGCAGCCACCAGTCCCGTCTGCGTGTGCTTGCCCATGATCAGCCGGTAGACGTAATAGCAGGGCGCCGCATCGCGCCTGAGCACGCCCTTGCTCATCATGGCGTCCAGATTCTCCGCCGCCTTGGCATAGACGGCGGGCGAATACGGATCGGTACCGGCCGGCAGGTCGATCTCGGGCTTGGAGACGTGCAGGAAGCTCCACGGCTTGCCCGCGGCGCGGGCGCGCGCTTCCTCGGTGGACAGTACGTCGTAGGGCGGCGCGATCACGTCGGCGGCGCGGCCAGGCGCCGGCCGCAGGCCGGCAAAAGGGCGAATCAGGGACATGGATTGAGGCGGAAGGCGGAATGCGAAAGAAAAAGGGATTCTACAACTCATCACCCAGCATCACCTGGTGGCGCGGCGGGCGTCCGCCGATGACTAACGTCGCACCTAACGGCGGACGGTAGGCCGGCGAGGCGACGAACGGACGCCAGTATTGACGGACCTGTTAGGCCTCACTTCTCGTTCTGTGCCACGAGTAGACAGAGAATTCACTCGCTGGAACAAACCCCAGAACTTCGGCCAATTCCCGAGAGGGCCGATTGTCTTTGAAGCAATTCCATCCCGGCTTCAGCCCTTGCACCAGACACTCTTGAAGGTACGCCGAAGCTGCGGCCTTCGCCAACCCCTGCCGCCTAAACGGCTTGGCGGTGAATATGTCTATCTCGCGATGCAGGCCACTGACGAACACCGAATAGCAAAGGCTTACGATGCGTCCTCGCGTGAGTACACAGAATCCGAGCCCATGTCGTTCGAAGTGCATTTCGGACGGCCATGTTTCGCGAGCCCACGGGTACGACGAGTCTGCTGTAGCGCGCATAAGCGCAGCATCCATTCGTGCCAGACTGAAGTCTCCGGAGAGCGATGGCGGAAAATTCTGGGCGACGAACGAGGACTTGTCGAACCGATAGACGATGCGCCCGACTTTCTTCACTGACGTGACGGCCACCGCATCTAATACCGGAAGCCAAGACTCGTGACCCGGATACAGGATGAAGAAGTCCTGTTGCAAATGGCGGTACAACCAGTTTAGGCATTGCTTGGCGAACACCTCGTCGGCAACGGCGCCAGCAAGTACGCAGAAGCCATTGTTATAGACAAACCCGACTCGCGAATCGGCCAAGGCCCTCAGAAATATCTTGCCCTTGGTGTGGCCCGCGAGAACGGCGCCGACTATCTCTGCTCCGGCGGAAAGTTCGTCGAGCAGCGGATTGGCCGAGGCAAAATCCTCCGCATGCACTTCAATCACATGACCCCCGCCGACATCGACTGATGAGGCCTAACACCAATTTAGGGGAAAACGTGGTCCGTCCCTGATTATGGGTCAGGCGGCGAGCTGTTGGAGAATGTCCTTCACCGCGGCGGCGCGCGCCTGCCATTCCGGAAGCTTGGCGTCGACGCGCAGCTTCTCGGGACCGGTAAGGCGCGCATGGCGGCCCTTCTTGCGGATGAAGTCGATCACCTTGGCGCCATCGACCGGCGGGTTCTTCATGAACTGGAGCTGCACCGCCTCGTGCGTGGCGTCGACGCGGGTCACGCCGAGCGGCCGCGCGGCGATGCGCACCATGTGGCACTCGACCAGGGCGCGCGCCGGCTCGGGCAGCTCGCCGAAGCGGTCGACCAGCTCCTCGCGCAGCAGCTCCAGGTCCTCGCGCGTCTCGGCGTCCGCGAGGCGTTTGTAGAGTGACAGCCGTTCGTGCACGTCGCTGCAGTAGGCCGCGGGCAGCAGCGCCGGCACGTGCAGGTTGACCTCGGTCGAAACATCGACGGTGCCCTCCAATTCGGGCGCCTTGCCTGCTTTGAGTTTTCTGACGGCGCGATCGAGCATCCGCGCGTACAGCGAAAAGCCGATCTCCTGCATCTCGCCGGACTGCTCCTCGCCGAGGATCTCGCCGGCGCCGCGGATCTCGAGGTCGTGCATGGCTAGGTAGAAGCCCGAGCCGAGCTCCTCCATCGTCTGGATCGCCTCCAGCCGCTTGACGGCATTCCTGTTGAGCGCGTCCTCGGGCGGGGTGAGGAGGTAGGCGTAGGCCTGGTGGTGCGAGCGCCCGACGCGCCCGCGCAGCTGGTGGAGCTGCGCCAGGCCGAAGCGGTCGGCGCGGTTGATGACGATGGTGTTGGTGGTCGGGTTGTCGATCCCGGTCTCGATGATGGTCGAGCACAGGAGCACGCTCGAGCGCTGCGCGGTGAAGTCGCGCATCACGCGCTCGAGCTCGCGCTCGCGCATCTGGCCGTGCGCCACGGCGATGCGCGCCTCGGGCAGCAGGCGTTCGAGACGTTCGCGCATGCGCTCGATCGAGTCGACCTCGTTGTGCAGGAAGTAGGCCTGGCCGCCGCGCTTCAGCTCCCGCATCACCGCCTCGCGGATCAGGCCCTCGGACCAGGGCGCGACGAAGGTCTTGATGGCGAGGCGCTTCTGCGGCGCGGTGGCGATGACCGAGAAGTCGCGAATTCCCTCCAGCGACAGTGCGAGGGTGCGCGGGATCGGCGTCGCCGTGAGCGTGAGCACGTCGACCTCGGCGCGCAGGCGCTTCATCGCCTCCTTCTGGCGCACGCCGAAGCGGTGCTCCTCGTCGATGATCACGAGGCCCAGGCGCTTGAGCTTCACGTCCTTCGAAAGCAGCTTGTGCGTGCCGATGACGATGTCGATCTCGCCCGTTTCGAGCTTGCGCAGAATTTCACTCGTTTCCTTTCCGCTGCGGAATCGAGAAAGTTCCGCGATATTCACCGGCCAGTCGGCGAAGCGGTCCTTGAAGGTCTGGAGGTGCTGCTCGGCGAGCAGCGTCGTCGGGCACAGGATCACCACCTGCTTCTTGTCGGCGATGGCGACGAAAGCGGCGCGCAGCGCCACCTCGGTCTTGCCGAAGCCGACGTCGCCGCACACCAGGCGGTCCATCGGCTTGCCGGCGGCCATGTCGGCGACCACCGCTTCGATCGCAGCCGCCTGGTCGGGGGTCTCCTCGAAGCCGAAGCCCGCCGCGAAGGTTTCCAAATCTCTTTGTTCAATGGAAAAAGCATGTCCCAGTCGCGCCGCCCGCTTGGCATAGAGGGCCAGCAGCTCGGCCGCGGTGTCGCGTACCTGCTTCGCCGCGCGCTCCTTCGCCTTGTCCCACTGGCCGCTGCCGAGCTTGTGCAGCGGCGCCTCCTCGGGCTGCGCGCCGCTGTAGCGGCCGATCACGCCGAGCTGCGCCACAGGGACGTAGAGCTTGTCGCCGCCTTCGTACTCGAGCAGCAGGAATTCGCTTTGCCCTTCTTCGAGATCGAGCGAGATCAGGCCGTGGTAGCGGCCGATGCCGTGCTGCTCGTGGACCACCGGGTCGCCGACCTTGAGCTCCGAGAGGTCGCGCAGCATCCCCTCGACCGAGGTGCGTTTCTCGGCCGTGCGCGCGCGGCGCCGCACCACCCCTGCGTAGAGCTCGGCCTCGGTGACGATCGCCCATTTCTCGTCCTGCGCAATGAAGCCATGGGAAAGCGGGGCGACGCACAGCATGAAGTTCGAGGGCGACTGCAGAAACTCCTCGAAGCTCGCGCAAGTTCCGGGCTTGAGCCCGTATTCGGCGAAGTAGCTCGCCATCGTCTCGCGCCGGCCGGGCGACTCGGCGGCGACCATTACCCGCAGCCCGGAGTCCTGGACGAAGTCCTTGAGCGCGGCAAGCGGAGCGTTCGCCCGCCGGTCGACCGCGACCGGAGGCAGCGGTGTGGAGACAATGGGGTCCGATTCGCTTTTCTCCCCTTCCCCAGACGACAGCAGATCGATGCGCGGAAAATCCTTCGCCCGGACGAAGAATTCCTCGGCGGGCACGAAGATCTCGCGCGGCGACAGGAGCGGCCGGTCGGGATCGCCGCCCGCCATCTTGTGGCGCGAGGCAGTCTCGCGCCAGAAATCCTGCACCGCCGCGCTCACGTCGCCGTGCAGCGCGAGCGTGGCACCGCCGGGAAGGTAGTCGAAGACCGTCGCGACAGATTCGAAGAAGAGCGGCAGGTAATACTCGACCCCGGCCGCCGGAACGCCGTTCGACACGTCGCGGTAGAGGCGCTTCTTCGACGGATCGCCCTCGAAGAGCTCGCGCCAGCGGCTGCGAAAGCGCGCGCGGCCCGGCTCGTCGAGCGGAAACTCGCGCGCCGGCAGCATGCGGATCTCCTTCACCGCGTAGAGCGTGCGCTGAGTGTCGACGTCGAAGGTCTTGATCGCGTCGACCACGTCGTCGTCGAGGTCGAGGCGGTAGGGGAGCGCGCTCCCCATCGGGTAGAGGTCGATCAGGCCGCCGCGGAAGCACACCTCGCCCGGGGCGACCACCTGTGTGACGTGCTCGTAGCCCGCGGTGACGAGCTGGTTCTTCAGCTTCTCGAGCTCGAGCCTTTCCTTTGCTTGAAGAAGAAAGCTGTGCGCCGCGATGTAGGCCGGCGGACACAGGCGCCCGAGGGCGGTCGGCGCCGCGACGACCGCAATGTCGAAGTCGCCGCGCTGGATGCGATAGAGCGTGGCAAGGCGCTCGGAGACCAGGTCCTGGTGCGGCGAGAACTGGTCGTAGGGCAGCGTTTCCCAGTCCGGCAGCAGGCACACGCGCAGCCCCGGCGCGAACCATGCGATCTCTTCCACCAGGCGCTGGGCGTCGAGCGCGGTCGATGCGATAACGGCGAGCGGCTTGTCGGTGGCGGCGAGACGGGCGAGCGCGAGCGCGTCGGCCGAGCCGGCGAGCCGGGTGTAGCGTCTGCGGGCGGAAAGCGAATCGCGATGCATCAAGAAAAACGTGTAATTATATCGTTCTGAATTAAAACGACTTCCGACTCACTCGACCTTTTTGTCTACGTTTGCGCTGATCCCGGCCGCGGGTAGCGGCACGCGCGCTCCGGGCGACCGCCCGAAGCAGTACGCCGCGCTCGCCGGCCGTCCGATGCTCTGGCACGCGGCTCGAGCAGTTTGCGTGCCGCCGGTGCAGAGGGTGTTCGTCGTGCTGGCGCCCGACGACGCGCATTTCGCCAAGCAGGACTGGAGCGCGTTCGGCGAGCGGCTCGAGCCGCTGTGGTGCGGCGGCCAGTCGCGCCGGGAGTCGGTCTACAACGGGCTGGTGGCCTCGCGCGACGAGTGGGACGCCGATGACTGGATGCTGGTGCACGACGCTGCGCGCCCCTGCCTGCCGCCGCAGGACCTGCAGGCGCTCATCGCCGAGTGCTCGGCCGACGCGCTTGGCGGCATCCTCGCGCTGCCGGTCGCCGACACGGTGAAGAAGGCGGCCAAGGACGAGTCCGGCGCTCACCGTATCCTGTCGACGCAGGATCGCGCGCAGCTCTGGCTGGCGCAGACCCCGCAGATGTTCCGCGCCGGGTTGCTGGTCCAGGCGCTGCAGCGCGCGCGCGGCGTGGTCACCGACGAAGCCGCGGCGCTCGAGCAGATGGGCCTCAAGCCCAGGCTCGTCGCCGGCAGCCGCGAGAACATCAAGGTGACCTGGCCCGAGGACCTCGCCATGGCCGAGAGCATCCTCGCTCGGCGCGCCGCGTCTGGCTCTATCCGATGAGGATCGGCCAGGGCTTCGACGTGCACGCGTTCGCCCAGGGGCGGCGCCTCGTGATCGGCGGCGTCGCGATCCCGCACGAGAAGGGCCTCGAGGGCCACTCGGACGCCGACGTGCTGCTGCACGCGATCTGCGATGCGTTGCTCGGCGCGGCGGCGCTTGGCGACATCGGCAGGCACTTTCCCGATAGCGACCCCGCGTACGCAGGCGCCGACAGCCGGCAGCTCCTGCGCGAGGTGAAGAAGAAGCTCGGCGGCTACCGCATCGTGAACCTCGACGCCACCATCCTCGCCCAGGCCCCGCGCATGGCGCCGCACGTGCCGCAGATGATCGCCAACATCGCCTTCGACCTCGGCATCGCGCCGGGCGCGGTCAGCATCAAGGCCACCACCACCGAGCACCTCGGCTTTATCGGCCGCGCCGAAGGCATCGCCGCGCAGGCAATTGCGTTGATTGAATAGAAGGTGAAAAAGGGGTCAGATCAAATTATTTATGTATTCCCCACCGTATAACAAAGTAGAGAACCATGGCGAGATCGTCGCATTCATGCGCGCCAACAACTTCGCGCTCCTCGTCACCGGAACGGGCGGCTCGTTGCACGGATCGCATCTGCCCGTCCTGGTGCATGAGCGCGACGGCAAGCTCTCGCTCGACATGCACATGGCGCGCAACAATCCGCAGTGGAAGGAGTTCTTCGACGACGAGGTGATGGTGGTGTTCTTCGGCCCGCACGCCTACGTGTCGCCGCGCTGGTACGAGGA
>Ga0207675_100000090_pt1 | contig 70861 bp, 47 predicted proteins | sample KBSSwiS42_FD_184305 | JGI IMG/M metagenome (GOLD analysis project Ga0207675, IMG submission 184305) | Switchgrass rhizosphere microbial communities from Kellogg Biological Station, Michigan, USA - KBS Switchgrass S4-2 (SPAdes) (version 2) | ecosystem: Host-associated > Plants > Roots >...
TGCGGGGTGGGGCGCGGCGCAGGACCGGGGCGCGTTCGCGGATTGGGATTCGGCACGTTGGCAAAGAGAGGCTCGTCCTGCTGGAGCTGCGGGGTGGGGCGCGGAGCAGGACCGGGGCGCGTTCGCGGATTGGGATTCGGTACGTTGGCAAAGAGAGGCGCGTCCTGCTGGAGCTGCGGGGTGGGGCGCGGAGCAGGACCGGGGCGCGTTCGCGGATTGGGATTCGGTACGTTGGCGACCAGAGTTCCATCGAGGGTTGGCCACTGCTCCCCCGCCGCGGCGTTCACCGCTTCGCTCGCGCGCTCGAGCATCGCGCGGATCGCCGCGGGATCTCCGCCGCGTGCGACGCGTGCAAATTCGGCGACGAGAGCCGGCTGCGCACGCTCGATCGAGGCGAGGAGACTCGCACGCACCGTGGCCATCGAAGCCAGCTCGTCGGCGTTCTGCGCGTAGATCTCGGGCCGCAGTTGCTCACGAGCTTCGGGTACCAGCTGTGCGACCGGCCCCACGCCGAACACCACACCCTCGAAGATCTCGCGATCGGAGAAGCTGGCTGCGATTCCACGCTTCTCGATGCGAGGAGCTACGGCAACGAACGAAATCAACGCAGCGACCGAAATCATCGTCAGGCGGCGCATGTGATCCCCCTGGAGAATCGAACGTGCATCTGCGCCATGAGACACACGAATACACACCTGTATCAAGTCCTTCTTGACCCAATTGAGGCGGTTGCCACCCGGCAGATCTGCCCGCTCGACCCGTGGTGGGTCTGGCAAGACTACGTACGACGTTGTCACACCTTCACCGGTGGTCTTCGTCGCCGCGCGCGGGCGGAGCTTCCCTCTAGAGAGGGATGTTCCCGTGCTTCCGCGCCGGGTTCTCCTGGCGCTTGTCCTTGAGCATCTCGAGGGCACGCACCAGCCTCTCTCGGGTCTGCTCGGGGCGGATGACCTCGTCGATGTAGCCCAGCTCTGCTGCTTTGAACGGGTTTGCGAACTTTTCGCGGTAATCCGCGACTAGCCGCGCCCGCTCCGCCGCCGGGTCCGACGCCTTTGCCAGCTCGTTGCGGAAGATGATGCTCACCGCGCCGTCGGGACCCATCACCGCGATCTCCGCCGTGGGCCAGGCGTAGTTCACGTCCGCGCGGATGTGCTTGCTGGCCATGACGTCGTACGCCCCGCCGTAGGCCTTCCGCGTGATGACCGTGACCTTCGGCACCGTGGCCTCGGCGAAGGCGTAGAGCAGCTTGGCGCCGTGGGTGATGATCCCGCCCCATTCCTGCGCGGTCCCGGGCAGGAACCCCGGCACGTCGACGAAGGTGATCAGCGGCAGGTTGAAGCAGTCGCAGAAGCGGACGAACCGCGCCGCCTTCACGCTGGCGGAGATGTCGAGCACCCCTGCCAGCACCGCCGGCTGGTTGGCGACGATGCCCACCGGTCGCCCGTTGAGGCGTGCGAACCCCACGACGATGTTCCGCGCGTAATGCTCGTGGACCTCGAAGAAGTGGTGGTGGTCCACGACCGCCCGGACCACCTCCTTGATGTCGTAGGGCTTGTTGGGGTTCGGCGGGACGAGCGTCCTCAGCGATTCCTCGGAGCGGAAGGGATCGTCGTCGCAGGGGATGACCGGCGGATCGTCCGCGTTGTTGGAAGGCAGGTAGGAGAGCAGCTCGCGAGTGAGGACGATGCTGGCCTGCTCGTTCTCGGCGGCGAAGTGCGCCACGCCCGACTTCTGGTTGTGCGCGAGCGCACCTCCGAGGTCCTCCTTGGTCACCTCCTCGTGGGTGACCGTCTTGATGACCTCGGGGCCGGTGATGAACATGTAGCTCGTGTCCTTGGTCATCACGATGAAGTCGGTGATCGCCGGCGAGTACACCGCGCCGCCCGCGCAGGGACCGAGGATGAGCGAGATCTGGGGCACCACGCCCGAGGCGAGCGTGTTCCGGAGGAAGATGTCCGCGTAGCCGGCGAGGCTCTCCACTCCCTCCTGGATCCGTGCTCCGCCCGAGTCGTTGAGGCCGATGATCGGCGCGCCCACCCGGGTCGCCAGATCCATCACCTTGCAGATCTTCTGCGCATAGGCACCGGACAGCGAGCCGCCGAAGACGGTGAAGTCCTGCGCGAAGACGAAGACCTGGCGCCCGTCGATGCGCCCGTACCCGGTCACCACGCCGTCGCCCGGAATGCGCTTGTCGCCCATCCCGAACTCGGAGCTCCGGTGCGTCACGAACTTGTCCAGCTCGGTGAAGGTTCCCGGGTCCAGCAGAAGCTCCAGCCGCTCGCGCGCGGTGAGCTTGCCCGCCTCGTGCTGCTTCGCGATGCGCTCGGGGCCTCCGCCGAGCTCGGCCTGGCGCTCGAGAGCGTCCAGCCTGCCGCGGAGCGGGTCTGGGTCGGGAGGGGAAGCCATGGTGGCAGTGGCTTTATCACGTGTGCCAGGATGCTCCGTCCCTCGTCGGAGCGCCGGAGACTGGCCGGACCGGACTCTCGACAGACGCCTCCCGGTGATCTCACCGATCCGCGCCCGCGTCGTCGCCCTCGCGTTCCTCGTGTCGGTGTCCGTCCGGGCCGAGCCCGCGCCGCCGGCCGCCACCGAGCCGGTCCCGCCGCTCCTCCGCGTCGGCGCCGAGAGCGGAGGCGGCATCATCGGCGGTCTCCTGCTCGGTGGCGCCTCGGCCTGGGTCATCTACGGGACGCTGAACACGCAAGGCGACGACGCTTCCCGCCGATCTGCCGCCCAGCTCGGAGGCGCCATCGGCGTCTCGGTGGGCGCCCCGATCGGGGTCTCGCTCACCGGAAAGTTCCTCGGCCGTCAGGGAAGCTTCATCGTCAGCTGGCTCAGCAGCGTGGCCGGCCTGGGCGTGGGCTACGGCATCTATGGGTTGATTCGCTCCGGAAGCGACAGCTCGGCCGCGAAGGCGACGTACGCGCTCACCCTGCTGCTTCCGGTGGCCGGGGCGGTCATCGGCTACGAGCTGTCCGCGTCGGACGTCTCTCCTGCTGCGTTGGCGTCGGTGCCCTCGCTTCTTCCGGCGGTCGCGATGGGTCCGGGCGGGGCGAGCTTCGGCCTCGTCGGCCGGTTCTGAGCGCGCTCAGACGTCGAGCGTGCGGAGGCGTGGATCGAGCAGGGCCTGCTCCCAGCGGGAGATCGCCTGGAGCCGGTCCCGCTCCGGTGCGTCGGCCGCGTAGTCCAGGGTGTCGCCGAGAGCGCTGGCCAGCTCCTCCACCGCGACCGAGCGCAGCCAGGCCTCGGGGTTGCGGAGGGCGGCGAGGAGCCACTGGACGCGCCGGCGCCCCCTGTTCTCGGCCCACCAGGCCATCCAGGCGTGCGTGCTGGTGCCGAATGAGGCGCGGGTGATCTCGATCAGCGCCTCGGCCGCGGCCTGCGCGGAGAGCGCGTCGTCGCTGGCGGTGAGCCCGATGAGGCCCTCGATCGACGGTCGGTCGTGGAGCATTCCCAGCGCGCGCGCGGCGAGGACACGCCGCTCGGGCTCCTTCGCCACCAGCTCCTGCCGGAGATCGGGAAGCGCCTGCTGGAAGCGGGGGAGGCGCCGCAGCGCGGTGGCGGCGGCGCGCGCGGCCGAGGAGACGTCCGGCTCGGGATCGAACAGCCCGCGCAGCACTCCGGGCACCAGCTCGGCGTGGGGAAGGCTCCCGGCGGTGAGCAGCGCGACGTAGCGGACCTCGGGCTCGGGAGCATCGAGGAACCGGACCAGCGCGCGCGCCCCGGCCGCCCCCAGGCGCGCGAGGCCGGCCGGGACCGGGCCCAGCTCGTCGGGCGCGGGGAGCTCCTGGACCGGGACGCGGCTCCATGCGCTCGGGCCGGGGAACTGCGCGGCCAGCGCGCGGGCCGCAGCGTCCGGCGCCCGGGTGAGCTCGGAGATGGCCGTTGCCCGCGCCGTGGCGTCACTCCCCACCAGCCGCTCCAGCACCGGGCCGAGGTCTCCGAGCGCCGCTGGAGGCGGTGCGCGATCGAGAGTCTCGAGCGTCTCGGGTGTCGGGCGCGGGGCGCCGTCGAAGGTCAGCGCAACGGCTCGCTCGCCGGGAGCGTCCTCGTCGGAGAAGCGGCGCTGCTTGCGGAGGACGATCAGCTCGGCGAACGCCTGACCGAGGTCCTGGCAGAACAGGATGAGGTCGGAGAGGCGGCGCTGGCTGATGGCGCGCTCGCCGCGGTCCCCGTAGACGACGGCCACCAGGCGGCCTCGGACCTCCACCGGGAAGACGAAGACCGAGCGAGGCGCTCGCCCGAGCGAGGCGAGCACCTGCCGGGTCAGCGCGTCACCCGGAACCGGTCCGGCGTAGCAGGAGTGGGCGAGCGTGGCGGTGCGGAACACCGACGGCACGTCGAGCGGGAAGGAGACCTGGGGGATGGAGATTCCGTCCGCGCCCTCGCCCTGCGCATCCCAGCCCATCGCCGCGCCTCGCACGACCGCGAACGCGGCGACGAAGTCGAGCGTGCGGCGGGCGTAGCGGAGGACGACGTCCTTCAAGCCCTCTCGATCTCCGGCGACGGCCCTGAGCGCGGTACGGGCTTCGGACAGCGTCCAGTCCACCACGCCCTCGCCGCCGGTGGTGCTCTCCGTCGCGGTCTCGCGGGGGCGGTGCTGGCGCGGCCGCGGCGGCTCGGGTTGCCAGGTTGGGAGCTCGGGCTCGGCCGCGGCGACTCCGGCCTCCAGCGCCTCGAGGAGCGAGCCGGCGGGGTCGGTGGCGGCCCCCTCGGGCGGGAGCGCCGGCGCGGGGGCCTCGGCGGAGGAACGGGCCTTGACCAGCGGAAGCGGCTCGTCCACGACGGAGCGCGCGGCCTGCTCCGCCATCTCGGTGGCGAGCCGCTCCTCGAGCGTTGGCCCGAGGGTTCCGAGGAGGGCGGTGTCGCGCGCCGCAAGCGCGGTGCCGTAGATCTGCGCGCGCCAGGCGCGCACCCGCACGTCGGTGGACACCCAGGGCGCCACGGAGCGGCCCAGCTTCCGGACCAGCAACTCGAGCCCTCGCATGGGGACCGGGTGCGCGACGGCGACGTGGAGCATCCCCTCCTCGACCGAGAGCGGCGCGAGGTTGAGCCGGTCGGCTTCCTCGCGCGGGAGGGCCGACGCCATCGCAGGGTTGGGGACGTAGTCCGCGAGGTAGATCGGCTGCAGCCCGCTCACCTCTCCGAGGGCTGTGACCAGGTCCTGCTCTCGAAGCGCGCCCATCTCGAGGAGAAGGGTGTCCATCGCGCCGCCGACCAGGGCCTGCGAGCGCAAGGCGTCGTCCGCGCGTTCCTGGCTCAAGAGGCCGCGGGTGACGAGGTGCTCTTCCAGCCGTTCGGTCATTGCGCCGCTCGCCATTCTACGGCGCGGCGGGTCAGCCGGGACGGACGACGAACGTCTGGGTCAGCTTGTCGTGGAGGGTCTGACCCCGCCGGTCGAAGAGGGCGAGCCAGAATCCGGCGAGGAACGGGACGAAGGAGACGACGGCGAGGGCGGATCGGGTGATGGCCCGACCCGGGGTAGGTGCGAGTCCGGTCTGGTCGACCAGCCGGATGCCGAGGAGCCGGCGCCCGGGTGTCCGGCCATTCCAGAGGAGCGCGAAGGCGCCCGCGTAGACGAGGCCGAGCACCAGTGCGAGCGCCACGCACGGGGCGAGCACGGAGTTCAGCTGGTGGACGCGGGCCATGACCCCGTCGATGCCGGTGAGCTGGGTGGAGGTGGGTCCGTGCGGGGCGATGAGCGCTGCGGCGAGACCGACGTAGAGGGCGAGGACCCCGCCGATGAGCGCGCCATCGATGATGAAGGCCGTGATGCGCTGCCACAGGGCGGCGGGTCGGGCCCGGATCTCGATGATGCCGCCGAGGGTCGCCCTGGCCGGCTCGTTCGCGACGGCGCGGGCGACCTGTTCCACCATCTCGGTGGCGAGCTGCTCGTCGATGCGCGGTTCGGCGGGCTGGGTGCCGAGGAGCTCGGCCATGCTCGGCGAGCGCGTGGGAGGTGCCTCGGCGGCGATCACTGGCGCGGGCGTGCTGGTGGGGAAACGCTCGGGAACCGTCGTGACGGCGGGAGGCTTCTGCGACGCCGCGGGGATGGCCGGGCTGCTGGAGATCGGCGGGGTGGGGTCGGGGAAACGCGGCGCCGCGGCGGCTGGCATTTCGGGGTTGCTGAGGGTCCGCGGGGTGAGCTCGGCGCCGCGCGGCGCGGCGGCGGCGCGCACTTCGGGATTGCTGGAGGTCCGTGGGGTGGGCTCGGGGACGCGAGAGGCGACGCCTGCGGGAACGGACGGGCTGCTGGCGATCGGAGCGAGGTCGAGGTCGTGCGGGGCAGCGGCGACGGTCGGAGCGCTGACAGATCTCGCTGGGGCTTCCGGAACGCGTGGCGCCGCGGTGGCCGGCAATCCCGATCCGCTCGAGGTCCTCGGCGCGGCGTCAGGGACGCGTGGCGCGCTGGTCGCGGGTAGTCCTGGTCCGCCCGACGTCCTCGGCGCGGAGTCGGGGACGTGCGGCGTCGCGGTGGCCTGCATCCCGGGTCCGCTCGACGTCCTCTGCGCGGAGTCGGGGACGCGTGGCGCGGTCGTGGCCGGAACTCCGCCTCCACTCGAGGTTCTCGGCGCGGCATCGGGGACGCGTGGCGCGCTGGTCGGCGGTAGTCCTGGTCCGCCCGAGGTCCTCGGCACGGCGTCGGGGACGTGCGGCGTGGTGGTGGCCGGCATCCCGGGTCCGCTCGACGTCCTCTGCACGGAGTCGGGGACGCGTGGCGTGGTCGGGGCCGGAACTCCGGCTCCACTCGAGGTTCTCGGCGCGGAGTCGGGGACACGTGGCGCGCTGGTCGCCGGTAGTCCTGGTCCGCCCGAGGTCCTCGGCGCGGCGTCGGGGACCCGTGGCGCGCTGGTCGCCGGTAGTCCTGGTCCACTCGAGGTTCTCGGCGCGGCGTCGGGGACGCGTGGCGTGGTGGTCGCCGGCACTCCGACTCCACTCGAGGTCCTCGGCATGGAGTCGAGAACGGGCGGTGCGGGAGCGCGAGGAACATTCGGCCCGCTCGATGTTCTCGGCGCGGACTCGAGGACGGGCGGCGCGGCGGGGCCGGGAACGTTCGGCCCGCTCGAGGTTCTCGGTGCGGAGTCGAGGACGGGTGGCGCTGCGGCGCTCGAGGTTCTCGACACCGCGTCGGGAGGCCGGGCCGTGGCGGCAGGAACGGCCGAGCCGCTCGCGGCCCTCGGATCGGAGGCGCGGCCTGCGGGTCCGGCGTTCGCGCCCGGGATCGTGGCGGGGGCGCGCGGGGCAGTCGAGCCAGGAACGGCGGCGCCACTGACCGTCCTCGGAGCCTCCGAAGTTCGGGGTGCTGCGGCCGCCCGAGGAGCGCCGGGCACTCCCATGTCCGCATCCCGCGGCGTCTGCGCGCCGGGGGCAGCGCGAGGGGCGCTCACGGTCGGGCTCGCCCCCGGCGGGAAAGTTCCGGGCTGTGCGAGCGGCCGTGCTGGCCCGGTTGCGGCTGCCACCGGAGTGATGGGTGTCGCCGGGGCGCTCGTCGTCCGCGGCGGTGGCAGACCGGATCCCCCGGTCGCGGGGACTCCCGGAGAGGATGGCGACCGTGGGGCCGCAGCCGGAACCATCGGGTTCGGCGCCCGGGGCCAGGTGGGCATGGTTCCGGTCGGGATGCGCTCGGCTTTCCGGGGAACCGAGCCCGGGGACCCGCTCTGAAGGGGCGCCGCGGTCGGTGTGGCCGGAGCTGCCGTCGTGGGCGGCGGCCGCGGGATCGCGCTTCCCCCGGTCGTGGCGGGCCGGGGGCCGGGCAACGGTGTGAGGACGGGAGGGGCGGACTCGAACGCCGGGCCCGGGCGCGGAATGGGCGTCAGCATCGGGATCGGCGCGATGGGGCCCGACGCGGTCGGCGGGTCCAGCCGGAAGGGCTCGGGCGTCAGCCTCGGAGGCGCGTCGGGTGGCAGCTGGCGCCGCTCGAGCGGAAGCTCCCGGCTCAAGATCTCGGGTGGAGGTCGCTCGGGAAGCATGCCCGGTTCGCAGGCCGTGCAATCGCCGTGTGGCGGCAATTCGGCGCCGCATCTCAGGCACTTGGACACGGCGGCATGAAAGGCCGGATGAGGGGGGGACGCAAGAAACGGGGCGGCTCGCCTGTCCGCCCGGAGCCCGTCCCTCGTGGTGCCAAACACCTCGTTACCCGCCCGTCACGGGCCACGTGCCCGGAGGCCCACCCGATTCACCGGATTCCGGGGGCTTCGACCGGTCCGAAGCGCGGCCGCGAGGTGCCAGACACCTCGTGACGGTCCGAACCGCGGCCGCGAGGTGCCAGACACCTCGTGACCAGACACCTCGTGACCACCCAAAGGTGCCAGACACCTTCGTTACCGTCGCTCCTCGACGGCGCTGACCCGGGAGGGACCACCGGTGGCGAACACTGAATCCGACGACCTGGCGACCACGGTGGCGATCGGAGTCATCGCCGCGCTGGCGCAGTTCGTCGTTCACGAGGTCGTCGGGCACGGCTCGGCTTGTGTGCTGCTCGGCGGACGGATCCTCGCCGTCGCGCCGCTCTGGATGAGGTGCAGCGTCGACCCGCGGCTGATGGTGCTCGCTGGACCTGTGGCCAACCTCGCGGCCGGCGCCGTCTGCTGGGCCATCCTGCGGGGCGCTCCACCGCGAAGCGCCGCGGTCCGACTCTTCCTCTGGGTGAGCGTCGCCTTCCAGTGGCTGGTCGCCGCGGGCTACCTCGCCGTCGGTGCCGCCTCGGGATTCGGTGACTGGCCGGTCATCCTCCCCGCGTTGAGCGCCTGGCCCGCGCGCCTGGCCGCCATCGCGCTCGCCGCCGGCGCTTACCTGCTCACGCTGCGTGCGCTGGCGCGACTCGGTGCCCAGCGCCTCGGCGCCTCACTCCTCGAGGAGCGCCGACTCGCGAGGGCAGGGCTGCTCCCGGCGCTCGTGGCCGGCGCCATCGTCATCGCGGCCGAGCTCGTGGGTGGCCGCCATCAGCCACTCGGGTTGGCGCTCGCGGCCGGCTGTACCGCCATCGTGGGGTGGTCATTGCTCGCGGTTCCCCGGTTCCTCCCGGAGGCAACGGCGCCGGGCGACGCAGTCACCATCCGCCGGAGCCTCCGATGGGTCCTGGCCGCATCGGCCGTGGCCGTGGGCTTCGTCGCCCTCGTCGGACCGGCCTTTGGCTCCTAGCCGAGCAGTCCGTCCAGATGACGCAGGACCGCGAGGGCGGCCAGGCCGGCCGTCTCGGTCCGGAGTACGAGCGGCCCGAGCGAGACAGGCACGCCACCGCGGTCGCACAGCATGCGGACCTCCTCGCGGGCCAGACCCCCTTCGGGACCGACGACCAGGGCCACGGGGCGCTCTGCGTCCGCGCTCCGTCCCACCACGTTGCCGAGCCGCTCGCCCTGCTCCTCCTCGTCGAGGATCAGCAGACGCTCTCCCGCGCCGAGCGCCTGCGCCGCTTCGTTCAGAGGACGCAGCGCCACCACCTCGGGAACGTCGGCTCGCCCCGACTGCCGGGCCGCTTCCTCCACGATGCGCTGCCAACGGGCATGCCTCGTTCCGAGTGCCTCCGGCTTCGGGCGGGACACCGACCGCTCCGTGAGCACCGGCCACACCGCGGAGACGCCGAGCTCGGTCGCCTTCTGCAGCACCCAGTCCAGCTTGTCGCCCTTCGGCAACCCCTGAATCAGCACCACGAGGCGTCCGACGCCGTCACGGCGCTCGACGCCGAGCCGGAGCACCGCTCCTCCGTCGTCCACCGACTCCAGGCGTGCGGACCAGGCACGGCCGCGGCCGTCGAAGACCTCCACCCTCTCTCCCGGCATGACGCGCGCCACCCGCATGTGGTGCAGCGCCGGACCTTCCACGAGAAGGCGCTCGGGAGCGGGTGAGGGGACGTCGAGCCGGACCCGGAACATGTCAGGACACGCGGAGGTCGAGGCGGATCCAGTCTCCGCTCCGGTCGCCGCCGTCGGAGGTCGCGCCGGCCCGCTCGAACGCCTCGCGCACCTCGTCCTCCTGGTGGATGAGGACGCCCGCCAGCACCAGCCGTCCTCGGGTGTGCGCCACCAGCGTCGGAGCGAGCTCCACCAGCGTGTTGGCGAGGATGTTCGCGACCACCAGATCGAAGCGCCCCTCGATGGCGTCGAGCGTGGCCCCGGACAGCTCCACCCCGGCGATGCCGTTCAGCGCGGCGTTCTCGCGGGCCAGCGTCACCGACATCGGATCGTTGTCCACGCCCACGACACGGGCCGCTCCGAGCTTCCGGGCCATGAGCGCGAGCACGCCCGTTCCGGTCCCGACGTCGAGCACGGACCCGCCGGGGTGCGCCGCGCAGAACGCGTCCACCGCAGCCAGGCACAGCGCGGTCGTCGGATGATCCCCGGTGCCGAACGCCATCTTCGGCTCGATGACCAGAGAGACCGTTCCCTCCGGCGGCGTCTCCCACGGGGGCCCGACCCAGAGCCGCCCCACCCGGGTCGAGCGGATCTGCGACCGCCACGCCATCGACCAGTCGGTGTCCGGCGCCTCGCCGAACGCGCCCCGCGCGTCGGGCACCCACTCCCGCACGTCGGCCAGCGCCGCCTCGGCGGGCTCGCGCTCCTCGAACCACGCCACGACGATCGCTTCACCCGGCGAGGGCCCCCGGACGCCCGGCATCGGGGGCGCCTCCCGATCGCGGATCTCGAGGCCGGTCGCGCCCGCGTCCCAGAGGAGCGCCTCCACCCGCTCCGCCTCGGGCTCGGGCACGTCCAGGGTCAGCGAGACCGCCTTCACCGTCGCTGTCCGGGAAGCTGCAGCGGGATCCAGGTGTCCGGCGTGCGGCTCTCGATGATGCGAAAGAGACCACGCTGCACGTGCTGCTCGAAGTGTGGGCTCGCCCGGTGCGCCTCGAGCGCCTTCTCGTCGTCGTACTGCTCGTAGAGGAAGAACCGCCGCGGCTCCTGCCGGCTCCGGTGCACCTGGTACATCCGGCAGCCAGGCTCCTGGAGGCTGGCCTCGGTCATGCGGATGAAGAGATCGACCGCCTCCTCTTCCCGGTTCGGCAGCACGACGTAGGTGACCGCGACGCAGATCATCGCTCCGCTCCTCTCCGGAAGAGCACGCGCGAGGCGAGACCGCGGTTCCGGGCGACCAGCCAGTAGCCCACCTCGACGACCCACACCAGCGGCGGCAGCGCGAGCACCCGCGCGAGCACCGGGTAGCCGATCCTCTCCAGCACCCAGAGACAGGCTCGCCCCGCACGGAGCATCCGGCCCTCGGGGGTGAGGAGGTGCACCGCGCGCGCGCAGGCCTGACGCAGCTCGGGGGTCATCGGCGGCGAGGGCGCCTGCTGGTAGGGAACGGCTTGAAAGGCGTGGCCCGTATCTCGACGCTCCGCCCACTCGACACCTCGGCGGCAGAAGCCGCAGTCGCCGTCCCAGAGCAGGAGCGCCGGGGCGGTCACGGACCGACCACCGCCACCACTGCGCGGTCCAGCTGGAGGATGCGCCGAGCGACGCGAAGGACGTCCTCGGCGGTGACCGACTGGATCCGCTCGTCGTAGTGCTCGAAGTTGTCCAGGCCGAGCCCGTACACGCCGTCGAGCGCGAGCAGCGCCGCGCGAGCCGCGTTCCTCTGGAGGCCGATCTCGTGCGTCCCCACCAGGTGGGCCTTCGCGCGGTCGAGCTCGGCGGGCGTGATCGGGTGGTCGAGCACCTTCTGCAGCTCGGCCTCCATGCCGGCCTCGGCGGCCTCGCGCTTGTCGGGGCTGGTCCCGATGTAGACCGCGAAATAGCCGGGATCGATCCCCTCCACCGCGAGGCTCGTCACGGTGTACGCCATGCTCCGCTTGTCACGGAGCTCGGTGAAGAGCCGTCCGCCCATGCCGGAGAGCACCGTGGACAGAACCTCCAGCGCGTGCCGGTCGGGGTCGAAGAGGGTGAGACCCTGGAACCCCATCACCACGTGGGCCTGGGCGCGGGCGAGCGTCCGGTGAACGCGGCGCCGCTCCGTCGGCGGTGAATCGTGCGACACCTCGGGGAGGGGGCCCGGGGATTCGCCGGCGCCGCCGAACAGGGTCCGCGCGCGCTCGAGCGCCTCGGTCCGGTTCACGTCGCCGATGATCGCCAGCACCATCCGCGACGGATCGTGGAACCGGTGGTGGTGGGCGCGCAGCTGCTCGGCGTCGAGACGCTCCACCGTGGCGCGCTCGCCGATCTGCGGGAGGCGATAGGGGTGCCTCTGGAACAGCGCGCGGGAGAAGGCATCGAAGGCCAGCGACGACGGTCGGTCCTCGCGCGCGGTGATCTCCTGAAGCTGGAGGTTCCGCTCGCGCTCCAGCTCCTCCTCGGGGAACGCCGGGTCGAGCAGGCAGTCGGCGAAGAGGGTGAAGGCGCGATCGAAGTGCCGCGAGAGCGCCTCGGCCCGGAGCGAGACCGAGTTTCGCCCGCCCGCGCCGGAGATGGAGCCCGCGCAGGCGTCCATCACGTGCTGGATCTCCTCGGCCCCGAGCGAGGCGGTCCCGCGGGTGAGCATCCGGGAGAGCAGCGTGGTGAGCCCGTTGTTCTCCTCGGTCTCGAACCGCAGCCCACTCACGAATGCCGCGCGCATCGCGACCAGTGGCGTGGCCCGCTCCTCGCGGAGGATCAGCCGCGCGCCGTTGGGAAGCGTCTCGACGGTGACGTTCCCCGCCTCGGGCCCGACTCCTTTCAGCTTCGGCATCGCCGCGGCGGGCACGGTCTGGGCTCGCCGGGCGGGAGTGGTCACGCCCGGAGCGCGTCGTGCCTCGTCGAGCGCCTCGTGCACCTCGGCGTCGGTCAGCTGCGTTCCGGCCGGAAGAAGGCCAGTCACCACCGCGGCGTCGAAGTCGAGGTAACGGCGTGCCACCTGCAAGACCGCGTCCGGCGTCAGCGCGGCGACACGCGCGTGATACCTCTCCTCGGCCTCGTATCCACCGAGCGTGGTCTCGTAGTGCCCGAGCTTCCGCGCGAGGCCCTGCACCGTCTCGCGGGCGTACACCGCCTCGCTCTCGACCAGTGCCTTGATGGTCCCGAGCTCCTCCTCGGTCGGCGGCGCCGCGACGAGCTGGGCCAGCGCGCGCAGCGCCTCGGTGATCGCCGGGCGAACCTTCTCCCCGGGCAGGGTCATCCCCAGGCCGAACAGTCCGGGATCCACCGGCGTGTACGCATAGGCGCTGATCTCGTTCACCAGCCGCGCGTCGCGCTTTACCTGCCGGAAGAGGCGGCTGGTCTCGCCCTGCCCGGCGAGCATCGCCAGGACGTCGAGCGCGGGCACGTCCTCGTGGTTCGCCCCGGGGATCGCGAACGAGACGTTGAGCCAGGCCTCCTTCGCCTCGTCGGGGACGAGGTGGATGCGCCGTCCGCCACGGGCGGGCTCCTGCGAGCGGTGGCGGCCAGGTGCCCGCGGGCGCTTCCAGTCTCCGCCGAGCAGCTCCTCGGCCCAGTGGCGCACCGAGTCCAGCGGAACGTCGCCCACCGCGATGAGCGTCATCGCCTCCGGCGTGTAGTGCTTCCGGTAGAAGCCGAGGATGCGCTCGCGGGTGGTGGCGCGCACGCTCTCCGGCGTCCCCAGGACCGGGAGGCGATAGGGGTGCACCGCGTAGCTCGTCTCGAAGAGGTCGCGCGAGGATCGGCGGGCCGGTGCATCGTCGGCGCGCTTGATCTCCTCGACCACCACCTCGCACTCCCGCGCGAGCTCGACGGCGTCGAAGCGAGGGAACCGAACCGCGTCGGCCAGGACATCCAGCCCCTCGCGGGCGAACTGGGAGGCCATCACCGTGTGGTAGACGGTGTGGTCGAACGAGGTCCACGCGTTGACCTCGCCGCCGTGCGCCTCGATGTCCCGGGCGATCTCCCCGGGGCCACGGCGCTCGGTTCCCTTGAACAGCATGTGCTCGTGGAGGTGGGCGAGGCCGGCCTCGTCCGGACCCTCGTCGGCGCCCCCCACGTTGACCCAGATCTGCCAGGCCACGACGTGGGCGGCCCCCAGGTGCTCGTGGAGGACGGTGAGGCCGTTGTCGAGTCGGTGGCGGGTGGGCATGTGGGATGGGGCCTCGTCGGACTGCGGCTTTTGGGTAAACCCCCGGAGGACAGGTAGTCTGCCCGTTCAGGCGATGCCCGGCGCACCGGAAGACGTCAATCCTCTTCAAGATCTGGACTTCGGCGACGAACCGCTCGCCCCGAAGGCTCCGGCAGCGCCTCCCCCCGCCCGTCGAGCCCCCCCGCCCCCCCAGCAGGCGGCTCCTCCCGGTCCCCCGGCGCCCCCACCTCTGCCCCGGCGGTCCTCCGGGAGCAAGCCAGCCGCCGCTCCCGCCCAGCCAGCTCAGCCCCCCGGGAGCACCGGGGGGCTGGTCGCGGTCGCCCAGGTGCCGCCGGCGCTCGCGAAACCGTCTGGAGACCCGTTCCAGGAGCCGCCCGAGCCGCGTCCTCCCCGGGGCATCGCCCTCGACGAGAAGCTCGAGTACTTCCGCTCCGTCCTCAAGCTGAAGGAGGAGACCCTCGCCCGGGCGCGAGGGGTCTACGAGCAGCGCGACCAGGAGGCCAACCGGCTCCGCGAGGTGGCGCAGGCGCTCAAGGCGCAGCTGGACGAGATGCTTCCCCAGCTGGGGCAGCTCCGCTACCTCCCGGCACGCCTCGAGCAGCTGCAGGCCGCGCTGGAGCAGGAGCGGCTCCGGGCAGACGCCGCCGAGGGTCAGTCATCGCAGCTCGAGCAGCACCTTGCCTCCAGCGATGCGGACCGGCGCGACCTCGCGCGGGCCCTGGCGGAGGTGGAGGCCGAGCTCCCCGGTCTGAGGGCGGGGCTCGAGGACGAGAAGCTTGCCCGGGCCGCCCTCTCCGAGGAGGTGGCGAACCTCAAGGAGTCCCTCCACGACACGGAGGAGAAGGCGCGCCAGCTCGAGGTGGAGAAGCTGGAGGCGATGGGCAGCCTCGACGCGGTCAACGGCCAGTACCAGGAGATGGCCGCCATCGCGGACAAGCTGGAACAGGACCTCCAGCGGGTGTCCGAGGAGGCGAGGTCCCTGGCCGCCGAGCGGGACGCGGCCGTCGGCGAGAAGGAGCATCTCCGCTCGCAGATGGGGTCGATCACCACCGAAGCGAACCAGCTGCGCACCGACCTCGGCGGCGCCCGGCGAACCCTGACCGACCTCGAGGTGGAGCAGGGGAAGAGCCGCAGCAGCCTGAGCGACCTCGAGGGGCGCGCCCGGTACCTCCAGGCTGAGCTCGACGAGGCCCGGGAGCGGGCTCAGGCGCTGGAGGAGAGCGCGGCGCAGATGGCCGAGGCCTCGAGCGAGGAGCTGGCGGAGGCGAGCGCCGCGCTGGCCGCGCTCAAGGCGGAGAAGGCAGATCTGGAGAAGGAGGCGGCGGATCTCCCGCGGCTCCGCCACGCCCTCGAGACGCAGCTGGGGAAGGTGCGCGAGCTCCAGTCCCAGCTCGAGGAGAGCTCGCGGCACGCCTCGCAGCTCCAGGACACGGTCCACGGCCAGAGCGAGGAGTCGGCGGCGCTCCGGGGCGAGCTCGAGGCGGTCCAGTCGCAGATGCAGGCCGAGGAGCAGCGGGCCCGCGCCGAGCTGGACGAGGCGCTCGGACGCGAGGCTCAGGCCCGGAAGGCGCTCGAGGTGAAGCTCGCCGAGCGCACCCAGCAGCTCCAGGCGGCGCAGAAGTCGGACGCGGCCGCGAAGCAGGAAGGCGAGTCGCGCGGCGAGCGGGTGAAGGCGCTGGAGCGTCAGCTGCAGGCGGAGGTCGAGAAGCGCACCCAGTCGGAGGCGAAGGGTGCCGATCTGCGTCGACAGCTCGAGGAGTACCAGGGCGCCCACGAGGAGACGAGCTCCGCGCTGGAGACGCACCGGCAGCAGGCGGCGCAGCTCGAGGCGGCGCTGGGCGGCGAGGAGGAGCGGCGGAAGGGCGTGGAGCAGAAGCTCCAGGCGGCGACGCGGGACATGGAGAGCGCGCGGGCCGCCGAGGAGAAGGCGAAGGCCCAGGTAGCGCAGGTCGCCTCCCAGGTGCAGAAGCTCCAGGACTCGCTGAAGGCCGAGTCGCAGAAGTCGGCCTCTCTGCGCGACCAGCTGAACGCGCAGCTGGCCGGTGGGTCCGAGGCGACTGTGCGCAAGCTGGCCGACGAGGTGGAGCGCCTGCGCGCCGACGCGATGGCCCTGAAGAAGGTTCGCGAGGAGCTGGTCGACGCCAACCGGAAGGCGATGGAGTCGCAGGCCTCGTACATGAAGGAGAAGCGCGAGCGCGAGGCGCTGACCGCCCGCGTCTCCGAGCTGGAGAGCCGGCCGGCTCCGTCGCCGAAGGGCGGTGGGAGCAGCGAGGAGGTGGAGAAGCTCCGCGCGGACGTGGCGAAGCTCAAGGCCAAGCTGGTCGCGGCGGAGAACGCCGCCGAGGCAGCAGCCCTCCTCAAGTCCAAGGTCGCACGCCTCGAGGCCCAGCTGAAGAAGAAGGGCTCGTAGCGGCTACTGACTGTACCGGTCATCCCTTGTCAGGCTCCGGGGCGATGACTGCGCCCCCGCTCCACATCGGCATCGTCGCCTGTTCCGCGGAGGGTGCCGCCCTCTGCTACCGGACGCTGTGCACCGAGGCGTCCGGGCTCCTCGGGCCTTACGCTCATCCCGAGGTGTCGCTGCACGGGCATTCCTTCGCGCTCTACGACGCGTGCCTCACCCGGAATGACTGGGCGGGCGTGGCGGAGCTGATGCTCGACTCGGCCCGGAAGCTCGCGGCGACCGGGGCGCGGTTCCTCATCTGTCCGGACAACACCATCCACCAGGCGTTCCCCTTCTTCGGGGGGCGGTCGCCGCTGCCCTGGCTCCACATCGCGGAGGTGGTGGCGGCCGAGGCGGTGAAGCGCGGATTCCGGAAGCTCGGGCTCACCGGGACGAGGTGGCTGGTGGCGAGCGAGGTGTACCCGGAGAAGCTGGCGGCGCGGGGGCTCGCCTGGGTGCGTCCGGACGAGGCCGACCGGCTGGAGTGCAGCCGGATCATCATGGAGGAGCTGGTCAACGGTCGGTTCCTGCCGGAGGGAGTGCGGACGTTCCAGGCGGTCATCGGGCGGCTCCGCGATTCCGGCTGCGACGCGGTGGTGCTGGGCTGCACGGAGATCCCGCTCATCATCTCGGAGGCGAACTCTCCGCTGCCGACGCTCGACTCGACACGGCTGCTGGCGCGCGCGGCGATCCGGCGGGCGATCGACGAGGCCTGAACGGGCACGGCGAGGGTCCGGGGCGTCCGCGAACGTCGCCCCCCGGTCGAGGGGTCCCCGTCGATGCGGCAGCCGGAGCATCCGGGTCGTATAGAGGGGGTCGTCATGCAGGTGGACCCACTCACCGGCCTCGAGGCAGCGCGCTCCGGCCTCTACGTCCACTTCCCGTACTGCCTGCGGCGATGCCCGTACTGCGACTTCACGATCGCCATCGCGCGCTCGGTTCCGGGAGCGCGGTACGCGGACGCGGTGCTGGCCGAGCTCCACCTGCGCGTCGCGGAGCGTCGCGCGTGGGTGGATCGCCCGCTGGACTCGATCTACCTCGGCGGCGGGACACCGTCGCTCTGGGACGCGCGAGAGGTCGGACGGGTGCTGGAGGGGATCGCGGCCGCGCTCGTGGTCGCGGCCGATGCGGAGATCTCCCTCGAGGCGAATCCGGAGGTGGCCGACACCGCCCGGCTCGCCGGATACCGCGCCGCCGGCGTGAACCGGCTCTCGCTCGGGATCCAGTCGTTCGACCCGGTCGCGCTGAAGACGCTCGGCCGGGCTCACGCGCCGGACGAGGCCGAGGCCGCGTTCCGTGCCGCCCGGGCAGCGGGGTTCTCGAACGTCTCGATCGACCTGATCCACGGCGTCCCCGGCCAGTCGGTCGCCGCGGCCGTCGAGGATGCCCGGCGAGCGGCCGCGCTCGGACCCGAGCACGTCTCGTCGTACGTCCTCACCGTGGAACGAGATCACCTCGGAGCGGAGACGGTGTTCAGCCGCCGCCTCCGGCAAGGCCGGCTCGTGCTGCCCGAGGAGGACGAGGTGGTGGACATGGTCGATGCCGTCGGCGAGGTGCTCTCCGCCGCTGGCCTCGAGCGCTACGAGATCTCGAGCCACGCGGTGACCGGCCGGCACTCGCGACACAACGCCCTCTACTGGACCGGCGGGGAGTCGCTCGCGCTCGGCGCCGGCGCGGTCGGGTTCCACCGACACGGCGGCGGCGCCGTCCGCACCACCAACCTCCGCAGCACGCCGCGCTGGCTCGAGGCAGTGGAGGCGGGGCGGCTCCCGGACGAGGAGCGAGAGGCGCTCGGCCCCGAGGCTCTGTACGAGGAGCGGCTGCTGCTCGGGCTCCGGCTGCGGACCGGCCTCGACCTCGGCCGGCTCTGGGCGGAGCAGGGCGTCGCGCCGCGGAGTGCTGCGGTCGACGCGCTGGTGCGCGATGGCTTCCTGGAGTCTCTCGGGGGCCGCTTCCGGCTGACGAGGCGTGGGGCCCACCTGCACCAGGAGATCAGCGCGCGCCTCGTGTGAGCGCGGCGTGGAGCGTCCCGCGCTTCCTCGGTGCGGGCCTCGGGCGTCGACGTTCACCCACCGCCGCCGTGGATCGGCGCGGATGCGGGTGCGCCAGCGCACGTGTCCGACACGCGTGTCCGCTCGCCAGCCCGCGTGGCTGGCGTGCTAGTGCTAGAAGGTGACTCCTTCGCTCACGTGCACGCGCCGCGCTCCGCCGCCGAGGCCCACGCCGAGCCCGTTCCGGGGCCGGTCGGTCCATCCGGTGTTCCCGTCCAGCTCGCTCCCGACGCCGACGCGAGCGCCACGCTCGCGCCGCTCGCTCACGAGACGGTCGAGTTCCGGCGCCTCCTCACCCGCGCCTTCCTGATCCCCGCGATCCTCCTCGCCCTGCTGGCGGTGGCGCTCGGCGGAGGGGTGGCGCTGCTGGTGCGACAGGCGCGACTCACGCAGCGCTCGGATCAGATCCTGGCGCAGGCCGCGCGGATGCGTGAGCTGCTCGTCGATCGCGAGACGGCACTGCGCGGCTATCTCCTCTCCGGTGACCGGACCTTCCTCGGGCCGCTCGAGCGCGCCGACGGACATCTTGTCGAGACCCTGAGCAGCTTGCGGGCGCACCTCCATGACGACCGGGATCAGCTCGGGCGGCTGGAGATCGTCGAGCGGATGGCCCGGGAGTGGGCCGCGCACGCCGGCCGCGAGCGCGCGCTCTTCGAGTCCGGCGAGGACTACATCCGCTACTTCAAGGCCGGCGAGGGCATGCAGCGGCTCTCCAGCATGCTCGACGTCCTCGACTCGCTGGGGCAGCGCGAGCAGGAGCGCCGCCGCGACCGGGCGGAGAACGCCGCGCTGACGGGGAGGCTCCTGTTCTGGCTCTCGCTCGGGTGCGTGGGCACGCTGGCGCTGATCATCGGGTACACCAGCCGGCGTCAGCTGCTGGCGCTGGCCAAGAGCCACCGCGAGGCGGTCGAGGCAATGGCCGAGCGCGAGCAGGCCATCCGCGAGCTGAACGCGTCCCTGGAGGAGCGGGTCGCGGAGCGCACGCAGGCACTGGCCGCGGTCAACGCCGAGCTGGAGGCGTTCACCTCGTCGGTGAGCCACGACCTCCGGGCTCCGCTCCGGCAGCTGGGCGGGTTCACCCGCCTCCTCGACGAGAGCGCCGGCTCCCGGCTCGATGCTCGCGAGAGGAGCTACGTGGCGATGCTCCGCAGCACGTCCGCCGAGGCGGTCCAGATGGTGGACGACCTCCTCTCGTTCAGCCGGGTGAGCCGGACCGAGCTCCGCAGCGTGCCGGTCGACTTCAATGCAGTGGTCGCGTCCGCTCGCGAGGGGCTGCTTCACGAGCAAGACGGGCGGGAGGTGGAGTGGGTGATCCATCCGCTCCCGACGATGCGGGGCGATCCGACCCTGCTGCTGCTGGTGCTCCGCAATCTGCTGGGGAACTCGCTGAAGTACACCCGCGCCCGGCGTCCGGCGCGCATCGAGGTGGGCACCGTCAACGTCCCCGGTGCCGAGGACATCGTGTACGTCCGCGACAATGGCGTGGGGTTCGACATGAAGTACGCCCACAAGCTGTTCGGGGTCTTCCAGCGCCTGCACCGCGCCGACGAGTTCGAGGGCTCTGGCATCGGGCTGGCCCACGTGCGGCGAATCATCCAGCGCCACGGCGGGCGCGTGTGGGGCGTCGGAGTTCCCGACCTGGGCGCGACCTTCTACGTCGCGCTGCCGCGGCGCGAGCAGCCCGGAGAGATCGCGATCTGACGGGCGGCTCAGCGGGTCCCGGGTGCCACCCGAGGAACGCTCGCCGGCGCGGCGTCCCGCGAGGAACGCCCTGCACGTCCGAGGATCACGGCGATGGGAAGGCCCACGACGAACGGGTGGGTGGCCAGCTGGATCCAGAACCAGGCAGCGGTGACCGGGGTCGCGCGGGTGCGACTCAGCGGGAGCACCACCCCGTCCATCAGCAGCCAGACGACCGCGCCGTAGACGAGGCCCACGAGCACCGCGCCGCGGGTCGTGGAGGTCCAGGCGCGAAGACGCGCCCAGCGCTGGAGGAGAATCCAGAACACGAGCGTCCACCCGAGCGCGACCACGAAGTGGAGGACGAGACCGAGCGCGGCCGTGGCGCTGCCACCGCTGAAGGAGGATTCGCGGCCGAGGAGGCCGGAGGCGACGGCCTGGAGGATTCGCTGCACCGTGCTCTGCTGGAAGATGACGACCCAGACGATGATCGCGTCGAGCAGGTCGGCGATGGCGACGACGAGCGCGGCGAGCAACACCGTCGCCAGGGAAGGGCGTGTCGGGTCCGGCATGACGCCGGAGCTTGCCGGCGGTGACGCGGTGAACCAGCGGCCGGCAGCCGCCGGCCCATTCCGGGCCGCGGGTGGTCCGAGGGCGGGGGGGAGTCCGGGCGACCGAGCCATGCCGCGACGCGGTGCACCCGGATCGGTCAGGCGCCTCGAAGGCCCCGGACGAGCGCCCCCGGACGAGGTGCCAAACACCTCGTTACGGCGGAGATTGCCCGCCGGGGTGTTCCCCGGGCGACCGGACCAGGCGGACCAGGTGCCAAACACCTCGTTACGGCCGAGGTGCCCCGTCGGGTGGTCCCGGGACGAGGTGCCCGGGACGAGGTGCCAAACACCTCGTTATGGCCGAGGGCCCCCGCTGCGGCTGCTCCCCGGCCGAGGTTGCCCGGCCGAGGCGCCAAACACACCTCGTTACGGCCGAATGCCCGCCGGGGGGTCCCGGGACGAGGTGCCAAACACCTCGTACGGCCGAGGTCCCCCCGGGGTGCTCCCCGGCCGAGGTGCCAAACCTTTCGGCTCCGACGAGACGGTCGCCGACGAGGTGCCGGACGAGGTGCCTGACACCTCCTGCCCTTCCGGCAGACCTCCCGAGGTCCCGAACTCGGGCGTACGGGGCGGACGACCACCTCGCAGTGTTGACGCACGCCCTCCGCCCGCGGAAGCCCTTGTCGCTCTCGGTCGAGCCGCTGCTAGACACGCTCCGCGGTCGGGCCGCCGCGGCGCGCCCCCAGGAGACTTCCATGCCGGACGAGAACATCGTCACCCGCTGGCGCTCGTGGGCGCCGCAGCTGCTGAGCGTCCTCCGCATCGTCGCCGCGTTCCTCTTCATCCAGTTCGGAACCGGGAAGATCTTGGCGATGCCCGGTCCCCTGCTGCCCGGCGGGGGAACGGCTCCCTTGACCTCGCTGGCCGGGGTCGCCGGCTTGATCGAGAGCCTGGGCGGACTGCTGCTCCTCCTCGGGCTCTTCACCCGGCCCGCCGCCTTCATCGTCTCGGGCGAGATGGCCGTGGCCTACTTCAAGGGCCACGCGTCCGGCGGGTTCTGGCCCGTCCTGAACGGCGGCCATCCTGCCGTTCTCTTCTGCTTCGTCTGGCTTTACTTCTCCGCGGCGGGGCCGGGGCCGTGGAGCATCGACGCGCTCCTCCGCCGAAGGCCCCCGGACTGAGCAAGAGGCGTCCGCCGGCTCAGCGCTCGGTCCGGCCCGCAGGGTTCTTCAACGCCCCCTGCTTCAGCGCGACCAGATCCCGGGTCTGGAGCAGATCCACCTGGCCCGCGAAGCCCGCGAAGGCCTCGTACTGGCTCACCGGGATCCGCGCCATGTTCAGGCGGTACGTCTCCTCGACCCGGAACGTCTCGGCGTCGCGCTCGTCGCGGGTGAACAGCCCGAACGGGCTCTGCAGCTTGCCGTCCTTCAGCGGATCGTCGATGCGCCAGCCGGGCGGGAGCTTCAGCGTCACGTGGCTCACATTCTGCTCGGTCGAGTCGATGAACAGCGGCGAGCGTCGCGTTCCCACCGTCACGTACCGCCGGCCCACCTGCGCAGGGTAGGTGAGCGGCCCGAGCGTCATCCGCCCCTCCTCGACGCGCGCGAACCTTGGCGCGACGAAGTGATAGCGGAGGGAGAGCTGCGCCCCCACCGCGCGCTTCACGTCGAGCCGCAGCGCCGAGAGCTCCGCGCCTCCGAAGTACCGCGACAGCGCTTGCTGCAGGGCCTGGTCGCGCTGCTCGTTGGACACGCCCTCGAGCGTCTCGGCGAGCTGCGCGGCCTCGAACCCGCTGTAGACCTCGAGCACGTCGCCGCTCAGCGTCCCGTCCTCGGTCAGGCGAAGGTCGAGCTTCACCTCACGGCCTCCCACCGGAGGCTGGGTTGGCGTCTTCACCGCCTGGAGCGGGCGCCCGGGCTCGGGAAGGAGATACGCCTCGAGCCCGTTCGCGGCCTGCTCGGGGAGAAGGCCGAACGGGCCGTAGCGGATGACGGTGTCCAGCCACACCGGCTCGTGCCCGGGGACGTCGACCCGCAGACACGCGTACGGGAAGAGCGCCTCGTTGGGAAACCGATACGGGTTCGGGTCGCTGGCGAAGGTCCGCACCATCGCGACGCGCGCCGGGAAGCCCTGCGCCTCCAGCGCGGCCTTGAGGAGCCACAGCCGGCTGCCCCGGTCCTGGGCCAGGGTGCTCGCCGCGGTGAGCCCGAGGCCGGCGTCCCGCCCGGCAATCCGGTCCATGACCGCAGCGTGCAGCGCACGCACGGCGTCGACGCCCGTCTTCCCGGCCGCCGCGGCCTTCGCGAACGCCTCGACCTCGAAGGTGCGCTGCGCCCGGGCGCTCAGCGCGTCGCCGGTCGCGGTGAGCAACCCTCCTGGACCGGTGTCTCCGGCGCCGACCACGAGGAACGGGAGCTGCTCGGTCCCGGAGGGCGGTGCGTTCGGCTCCGGAACCAGCGGCGGCGCATTCCGGACCTCCGTCCGGAGCACGTCGAGCTGTCCCTCGGTCTTCACCGTCGGGGCCGGCATGTTGTGTGCGTCGACGATCATCCCCGAGCCACGCGGCGCCAGGACGGCGTAGCTCGCCCAGTCGTCCGCCGTGGCGGCCACCTGGAAATAGAAGGCTCCGGCGGTCCAGCCCGGGCTCGCTGCGCGCCGTGACGGGTGCGCCAGCAGGTACTCGAGCTCGACCGAGTCGCCCACGCCCACGCCGGGAAGGCTCACGGTGTCCTTGTCGAGGCTCTCCGGCTCGAGCACCGTCCCGTCCGCCTTCAGCGTCCGCAGCGCCAGCACCTGCGCGCCCTGCGGAACCTGGACCTCCGCCACGCGCGCGATCGCGCTCTGGTCGAGCACCTTCTCCACGGTGTGGACGCGGTCCACCATCGAGCCGTCGGCGAAGGCCCGGGTCGCGGCGGCGTCGACCACCAGCACGCTCGAGCCCTCGACGTTGCTTCCCCGTGCGTCGAAGGCCTTCAGCGCCTTCCGGCCATCGATGGCGTAGTCGGCGAGGATCTCCTTCCCGGTCTTCGACCGCTCCACGGTGCGGCGGAGCGAGAGGTCCGAGCCGTCCAGGGTGAGCGCCTGCTCTCGTGCGGCCAGCGCCTCGGCGTCGTGCTTCCCGAGTGCCAGCGTGTCGCCCAGGCGCTTCCACAGCGAAGGGTCCCTCGGACGGAGGACGGTGAGGCTCCGCAGCAGAGCCGCCGCCTCGTCGGTCCGCTTCAGCGCGACGAGCAGATCCGCCTCCTGCGTCCCGAGCGAGATGTCTCCGGGCTGCCGGGCCCGGACGGCGCGCATCTCGGTGAGCGCGCGATCGAGCTTCCCGCGGAACTTCCAGTGGCTGACTCGCCGCAGCTGCTCGCCCGGGCAGCTGGAGATGGGGTCGAGGAGCCCGTCGGTGACGGTGACGGCGTCCCTGCGGCGGGCGACGTCGTAGCGGACCAGCAACGCCTCGCACAGCCCGGCGATCTGGTCGAGGCTCTGGCGAGCCAGGGTGTCGGCCTGCGCGTCCACTCCCTGCGCGAGCGCGATGCGCGACTCGAGCGAGAGCACCGGTGTCCCCACCGGCGAGTACGCGGCACGCGCCCGCGCGGCGAGACTCACCGCCTGGTCGACCCGCTGATCGCTCACCGCGAGGAGACCCCGGGCGAGGAGCGCGCCGACGTTCTTCGGATCTCGCTCGATGGCGACCTCGAGGTCCCGGGTCGCGCGCCCCTGACCGACCTTGGTCGGAAGGCTGCGGTCGCGGAGCGCCAGGTCGGCGGAGAGGAGGTTCCAGGCGGCAGCCGGTGGCAGGTCCCCGAGCGCGGAGACCAGGCGCCGCGCGCCGTCCACGTCGCGCCCCACGGCATCCCTCGCGGCGAGGAAGGTCGCGAGCGAGCGGCCCGCCTCCGGTTCCAGCGCCGCCTCGAGGGTGGCCGCGTCGGGAAAGAAGCCGGACGCGGTCTCCACCTTCGTTCCGCTCCAGCGCGGCGCCGACCCCTTCGCCGCCGAGAAGCGCACCCCCGCCGGTTGCCCATCGGCGCGCGAGACGGTGAAGGCGAGTGATCCGGTGCGCTCCTCCTTCAGGAGCACTGCCATGAGCCGGTGGACGCCGGACTCGAGCCGGACTGCCTGCGCATCGATGGTCGAGTCGGGTTGCTCGAACGTCCGGCGCTCGTGGAGGAGCGTGCCGTCGAGGAGCATCCGGTGGGTGCTCGGGCTCTGCGACCGGACCACGTAGACCCCGGCCGCCGGCACCTCCACGTCCACCGCCATGACGTAGACGTCGCCTCCGAGCCCCTCGGCCTCGAGCGACAGCCGCCCCGCGGTCAGGGCGAGGGTGCGGGGAGTCACCGGCCCGAACGGGCCGGAGAGGGTCGCGGGGATCTCGCCCGTGCGCTCGGGCTCGCTGCGCTCGCCGAACCCGAGGAGGTGCAGCGGCGAGAGCGGGCCCAGGAGGGTGACCTCGCCGGGCACGCCGGTCGCGGCGCGCGTCTCGACCAGCTCTGGCCGCTCGTGGAGGAACTGGACCTGAGCAATGGCCTGACGGAGCAGGACCGCGGTCTCGCCCGACGCACCGGCCTCGAGCGCGTGCGGAGCCTCGGTCAGGATGCGCGAGTCCAAGGAGCTCGCCAGGCCCGCCATGTCGTGGATCTGCCGCGCGGCGGCGGTGGCCAGCGGGTGCTTGGGGGCGGCACGGACCAGACGGAGCGCCGCATCGAGCGCCTTCTCCGGATGGCCATCCCTCCGGGCGAGCGCCTCCTCGACGGCCAGGGCGTAGGGCTCACCCGCGTCCCGGCGGAGCGCGTCCCCGGCCAGCGACCGGGCGCGCTCGGGCTGGTTCTCGACCAGCAGCGCGTGGAACGCAGCGAGGGAGAGGGTCCGGGCGGGCGCGTCGGCATCCCTGGCGCGGCCCGCGGCCTCGTCGAGCACCGCGGTGGGAGAGGGTGGGACATGGGCGCAGGCGCAGAGCGCGACGACCAGGAGGGGGAGGAGACGGCGCATTGATGGCTTTCGGAGAGTGGGGCGACGGCCGCCCGCGCTCACTTCTTGGCGTGGCGGGTGGTGGGCGCCGGGGAACGCGCGGGGAGCGACTTCTTGTCGCTCGAGGTCTTGCGCTTCGTGGTTCCCTTGGCAACCGACTTCGTCTTCGAGGGAGTGGAGGGTTCAGTGAGCACCATCGGCTCGGGCAGGTCGGGCGGCTCGCGGCCGATCTCGTAACCCACCTGACGGAAGGTGCACTCCCCATCGATGCAACCGAGTGCGGGAGTGGGGGGAGCGCCGAAGCTGTTGCGCCAGTCGGTGCCCAGGTAGAGCGGCTCTCCCACCGGGCGCTGGTCGATGTCGGTGCCCACGAAGGCCTGGAGCTGACCGGCGCGGTCGACCTGCAGCTTCACGTGCGCCGCGCCCCCGGGCGGGCTCGGTGGGCCGAGCATCGTGCCCCGCCTCTCGCCGAGGGCCCACTCGAACGCGACCGGCTCGCCGGCGCCGGAGACGATGACCGCCACGTACCTGCCGGGGCTTCCCAGGAGCACGAGCGCGGACTGGGGCTCGCGGCTGAGGCCGAGGAGCTGCTCGCGGATCCCCGACCAGAAGGAAGACGGGGGAGCGGTCGCCGTCACGTCGGCGATGAGCTGGGCCGAGATGCCGTCGCGGTCGACGAGGTCCAGGTTGAGGCGTCCGACGCTGACGTCGTCCGCGCTCGCCGGGAAGCGCACCGTCCGTCCCTCGAGACCGGGAATGCGGCCCCAGGCGATGAGGGGGATGGAATCCGGGCCCTCGCCGAGGACCATGCGCCGGACGGTGCTGGTGTCGGCGATGCGGCCCGGCGAGGTGGTGGCGGTTTCGAGCCGGAGCTCGGGCGCCGTGAGGGCGGTGCCGGGCGAGGGTCGGGATGGCGGGTGGTAGCGGCTGCGCGCCCAGCTGATGCCGAGGATGGCGAAGGCGGCGACGACGACGGCGATCTCGGCCACCCGGAAGGTCTTGCGGAGGACCGCGCGGACCTGGTTCTTGAGCTGCTCGACGCGGGAGATCTTCCGCGGCACCTGGCTGAACGACACCGGCGCGAACGGCTCGAGGTCGAGCATCAGGTCCGCGACGCGCTGGTAGCGATCGGCGGGCGAGGGCTTGAGGCAGCGGAGGACGATGCCGTCGAGGCGCTTGTCGGTGCCGGGGCGGCGCTGGCTCGGGGGGTCGAACGTCCCGATGGGGACCTCGCCCACCAGGAGCTCGTAGAGCATGACGCCGAGCGAGTAGATGTCGGCGCGGTGGTCGGCGTTCTTCGCGTCCACCCGCTGCTCGGGGGCCATGTAGCTCAGCGTGCCCATCGAGACGTGGGTCTCGGTCACGTTGAACCGGCTGGTCAGCTTGCTGTCGTCGAAGAAGGTGGCGAGGCCGAAGTCGGTCACCTTGGCGATGCCGCCGGCCTGCTCGTCGAAGAGGATGTTCTCGGGCTTGAGGTCCCGGTGGACGACACCGCGGCTGTGCGCGTAGTCGATGGCCCGGGCGATCTCCATGATGATCCGGAGCGCGCCGGGGATGTCGAGGAGGGGCGAGCGCATCACCTCGCGGAGCGAGGGACCGTCCACGAACTCCATCACCAGGTAGTAGGTGTTCTCCGCCTTCCCCTTGTCGACGATGCTCACCACGTTGGGGTGGCTGAGGGTGGCGAGCGCGGCGGCTTCCTTGTCGAAGCGGGCGACGAAGGTGGGATCGGCGGCGAGCTCGCCGGAGAGGATCTTGACCGCGACCACGCGGCCGAGGCTCAGCTGGACGGCGCGGTGGACCTCGCCCATCCCGCCCTTGCCCACCAGCTTCTCCAGGCGGTAACCGGGGATGTGCGGAGGCCCCGCGACCGGCCGCGCAGGGGACTGGGTGGCTTCGAGGGAGGCGGACATCGCGGAGGCGGGGGGCGACCCTCCGAGGCTACTCTTGTGCTGAATCCCCGGACAACCCGACGACGCATGCCCACCACCCGGGAACGACTACAGGATCTCCACGCCGAGCTGTCCGGATGCCGCGCCTGTCCGCGGGTGATGGGGACTCCCGTCCACCCTTCCGCACAACCGGCGCGGATCCTCCTCGTGGGCCAGGCGCCCGGGCCGCGGGAGGCCTCTCTGGGACGGCCGTTCGCGTGGACCGCGGGGAGGACGCTGTTCGGCTGGTTCGCGTCCGTGCTGGGGGCGGACGAGCAGACGGTCCGGCGGCACGTGTACCTCGCCGCGGTCACCCGCTGCTTCCCCGGGAAGGCGCCGGGGGGCGGCGATCGGCGGCCGGATCCGGAGGAGGTGGCGCGCTGCCGTCCGTGGCTCCGGGCCGAGGTGGAGCTGATGCGGCCACGGCTGGTGGTCCCGGTGGGCACGCTGGCGATCGCCGAGGTGATGGGACATCGGGGCGGCCTCGCCGAGGTGGTGGGCACCTCGCACCGGCTGGTGTTCGAGGGTCACCGCGCGGATGTGATCCCTTTGCCGCATCCATCGGGAGCGTCGACGTGGCACCGGATGGAGCCGGGGAAGACCTTGCTCGTCCGGGCGCTGGAGCTGATCGCTGCGCACCCCGAGGTGAGACGCGCGTTCGGGTCTCGCCGGCGCGGGTGACGCCGGCGCGGCCGTTTCACCAGGAAGGTGCCCCGGCCATTTCCGGTCCGCTACAGCTGGCGCGGGACGCGGCGAGGGAGAGGGGTGGGGGGCCGCTTCCCGCGACGCGAGCGGTCACGGACGTCGATTCCATCTCGGTGGACTCGAGCGTGCCGAGTGAGGCGAGCGTCCGGAGCTGATCGCTCGCAAGTGACGCGATCTGTTCTCCGAGCGAGGCGACCCGGCTGGTGTCCAGCTGGAGTAATGACCAGCGACCGCGCCGGACGCGACGGATGAGCCCCGCCCGGAGGAGCACCTGGACGTGGTGCGAGACGAGCGCGTGGGCGCGGCCTATCCGGGCGCGAAGGTCCGACACGCACATCCCGGGTTCGCTCTCGGAGACCGGGCCGGTCCGAGGGCCGGGGGGGTCGGCGAGGAGCACGAGCATGCGGAGCCGCAGCGGATCTCCGATGGCCCGAAGGCAGCGAAGCAGATCCTCTCGAGTCGGTGCGAGCACAGTGAGGGATCTTGATGTCGGCCGCGGGCCCGGTTCGCACCGGGTCCGTTCGCACCAAACGCGGTGGGTACGTGTCCTTCAAGTGACGCACCTCGCTAGAACATTCGTTCTAGGGGGCTTCACCTCCGTGGTGCAGATGCCCTACGGTCTCGTGCAGGGAGCTTCGCCCGAAGAGGGGAGCGCGACGCGGGTCCCGCACTCGAGCGCGTTGACCCTCTCAGTCGGCTCCCTCCTCCCGGACATCGCCGAGTGGGCCATTCAGGCTCCGGGCCGTCTTGCGTTCAGGCGGGGCGTCGTCGAGCGGCTGAGCGGTGCGCTGAAGCTGGAGGCCGCGGCGTTCGCCAGCGTGCCGCCCTCGTGGGGAGACGAGACGGTGGCGGTCTGGAACACCACCGCGCGACGGCTGGTGACGCTGTGGTCGGAGGCGGGGCTCGAGCTGCGGGCCCGGCTGCGGCCTCCGGCGCGATGGATGTTGTGTGGACCGGGTGAGCGGGACTGGTCTGCGACGGGATGTGAACTCATGTGCTGTGTGCTCAGGGTCGGAGAGCGATCGATGTCCGCGCTGTCGCTCTCCAGGACCCGTCCCTTCACCACCGAGGAGCTTCGTTCGCTCGATCAGCTTCAGCCCGTCCTGCAGCTGGGGGACGAGCGGCAGGTCGAGGTCGGCGAGACGATCGGTGCCCACCTCTCCCCTCGCGAGCGGCAGATCTTCGAGCTCCTGGTGCGGGGCTTCCGCAACGAGGACATCGCCCGGGCGCTCGGGACGTCGCCGGCGACGGTGCGGAACCAGCTGGTTCGTCTCTATCGGAAGACCGGCGTGTCGACGCGGTCGGAGCTGGTGGGGCTGGCGACCTCGCGGATCCTGGCGCAGGCGGCGGGGGGTGCGCGATGACCGCGCTCCAGGCCGAGGCGTTCGTCGCGCAGGAGCCCACCGACCCGTCCGAGCTCGTCCCCGAGCTCACGCGGCTGGCGCTGGCGTCGGCGTGCAAGGCGGAGTTCCGTGGACGGGCGCTGGCGCTCCTGTCGCGGGCGCTGCCGTTCGATCGCGCGGTGTGGGAGGAGGTCCCGCCGTTCGGTGACTTCCGTGTCGTCTATCCGGGAGTGAGCTGGATCGGTGGGCGGGACGGCGAGGCGGGCGGTCCGGCATGCGTGGTGACGGAGACGGGTCAGGACCTCGAGCCGGCGGCCGCGGCGGTTGCCGGTGAGGAGCCGTGCGGGAGTGTGGACCGGCCTCGAGCGGTGCTCCGACTGGACCTCGAGCGCTTCGGGCGCACGAGGGCGGTCCTCACGGTGGAGCGGGGAGGGGGTGCGTTCGGAGCCAGGGACGTCGACTGGCTCCGGGCGCTTCTCCCGACGCTGATCCTGGCGGACGAGGGCACGGCGGCGAGCTCGGGTCCATCCCGGGCGCTGACGCCGCGAGAGGCCGACCTCGTGGAGTACGTGCGGCTCGGCTACACCAACGCGCAGATCGCGCTGGCGACGGGACGGTCGGTGTCGGCGGTGCGGAACCTCCTCGTGCGGATCTTCGACAAGACGGGGGTCCGCACGCGGGCGCAACTGGTGGGGGGGCCGCTGATCACCTCGGGCCTGACGCGCCGCGAGCGGGAGATCGTCGAGAAGCTGCGGGTCGGGCTGACGAACCGCGAGATCGGGCGGGACCTGGGGATCTCGACCAACACGGTGAGGAACACCCTGGCGCGGCTGTTCGAGAAGGTGGGCGTGTCGACTCGGTCCGAGCTGATGGGGGCACTGGCCGCCGACGATCAGGAGAAGTGAGGCGGGCCGCAGAGCTGGCCGGCGCGTCGTCGGGGCCGGGGCTCAGCTCCGGCGGTGAGCGGCAGGGCGGAACGAGGTGGGGCGTCACGAGGTGCTGATAACGAGGTGTTTTGATAACGAGGTGTTTGGCACCTCGTGGGGAACCTCGTCGGGTCCACAGAACGGGACTCGGAGTCCGAGATACGAGCCTCAGGGAGCGCCCAGTAACGAGGTGTTTGGCACTCGGGTCCGTAACGAGGTGTTTGGCACCTCGTCGGTGGTACCTCGTCCGGGGCACCCGCGGTCCGCTGCGCCTCGTCACAAGTCTCGATCGGGGAGCGCGGCGTCGGTCCGAGCTCGTAACGAGGTGTTTGGCACCTCGTTCAAGCACCTCGTTCAAGGCCCGCGGATTCGATCGATCCACTTTTCAGATTTCGCGCGATCCACTCGCTCGCACGTCCGCGGAGCGGGACCCGGAGTCCGAGATGCGAGAGTCGGAGACGGCGCTCCCGGCCGGTGTGCCCGAGGCGGAACCAGCCGTTCAATGCCCGTCACGATTGTCCTTTGACGAGGGGTCTGGCGCCGGCTTCGGGCGCTCGGTGCGCGCGTCCCGTCGGTCCAACGGCAATCGACGCGAGTCGCCATGAGATGCGCGCGGCGACACTCGACGCGTCCGTCGTTGCGTGCGCACGCGGAGATTCGTCACTGACCACTCCTCGACGTGCGCGTACCAGAACCGTACCGGTCAGTCGGACCAAGGCAGGGAGGAAGCTCGCTCCGCTATCCCTCTCCTCTCAACGGAGGAGGGATGTTCGTGAGATTGATTCGCTCGGGAAGGCTCGCTGCGCTCGTGCTCGCGGCAGGGTTGCTTCCCTCGGTGGTGCGGGCGCAAGGCGCCACCTCGGTGTTGACGGGAAACGTCGTCGACACACAGACCCATGCTCCGGTCGCCGACGTCGTGGTGACGGCCACCTCGCCCAGTCTCCAGGGTGAGCAGGTCGTGGTGACCGATTCCAGCGGTCTCTACCGGATCCCCCAGCTCCCGCCGGGCACGTACACCCTCCGGTTCGAGAAGGAGACCTACCACCCGTACACGCGCACCGGCCTCGACGTGGCCGCGGACCGGACTCTTCGACTCAACGTCGAGATCCTCCCGGAGACGATCGAGAGCGGAACCATCGTCATCACCGGCGCTGCACCGGTCGTCGACGTGGGCTCGAGCTCGGTGGGCACCACCATCAACCAGGACTTCATCAAGAACTTCGCGTTGAGCCGCGCCGGAGGCATCGGCGGTGCCGTTCGCTCGTTCGACTCGATCGCCACGGCGGCACCGCAGGCCGCGGTGGACCTCTATGGCATCTCGATCAACGGCGCGACCTCGCCCGAGAGCTCGTACCTGATCGATGGGCTCTCGGTGAACAACCCCGCCTACGGAGTTCTCGGAAGTCCTCTCACCATCGAGTTCCTCGACGAGGTCAACATCATCACCGGCGGCTACATGCCCGAGTACGGCCGCACGACGGGCGGCGCGGTCAGCGGCGTGACCAAGTCGGGCGGCAACGAGTTCCACGGGAGCGTCTGGGGGACGTTCACTCCCGGAGCCCTGCAGGGTCGCGCCAAGACGGTGACCACCGCAGGTGCCGTCGTCTCCGGCACGCGCGACCTCTACAACATCGGCGATTTCGGAGCGACGCTCGGCGGCTACATCGTCAAGGACAAGCTCTGGTTCTTCGCGGGCATCCAGCCGAGCTTCACCCGCTACTCGTACAAGCGGCAGTTCTACATCGAGAACCCCGGTCAGACAGATGCCGACGGGAACCAGGCTTACTCGCTCATTCCCAACAGCGAGCAGCGGCGGTTCGCGGACGAGAAGTCGATCCAGTTCATCGGCAAGCTGACGTACCTCATCAACTCCGATCACCGCCTGAGCCTCACCGTGACCGGAACTCCGACCACCGGTGGCAGCGACGCGGCGTTCCCGGTCCGGGTTCCGGGCGTGCTGACCGGTCGGGCGCCGTTCCCGATCGCCGCCTACACCCTTCAGACCTTCAACTCCAATCACTACCTCACGAACGACACGGCCTATGACGTGAGCGGGGAGCTGAACAGCAGCTTCATGGACAAGAAGCTGCTCCTCGACGTGCGGCTCGGCTGGCATCACCAGCTCGACGAGGGAGCACCCGGCGACGGGAGCGGATTCGACAACATCCACAACCTCAACACGCTGGCCGGGATCCCGTCGCTTGCGCCGCTCTACGTCAGCAACGTGCTCGACTTCGAGGACCAGGTTCCTGCGAGCGTGCGCGAGGCGTGCGGCACCGGCGATCGCACGACGAAGTGTCAGACCACCTGGCTCCTTTACGGTGGAAACAACTTCCTCGAGCGGCAGGTCCTCGACTCCTTCCAGGGGAAGGCGACCGTCACCTATCTGCTCGCAGCGCTCGGCCACCACGTGATCAAGGCCGGTGTCGACGGGAGCATCTCGTACTACGACCACCTGAAGACCTACGGCGGCGGCGCCTGGTACTTCGATTTCGGTCCCGGTGGAGTCGCCCCGGGGAACTCGCTCGGGGTCCAGGAGGCGCGCCGGTTCGGGTACCTCTCGGACATCGATACGCCCGCCGGGAACGGCATCCTCACCGTGAAGAGCAAGTCGGTCATCGTCGGCGGCTTCGTCCAGGACAGCTGGAGCATCCTCGACAAGGTCACCGTGAACCTCGGCCTGCGCTGGGACGGCCAGTACCTCTACGACAAGGATGGCTTGCTGGCGATGAAGCTGAACAACGAGTGGTCGCCCCGCATCGGCTTCGTGTGGGATCCGACGCAGCAGGGCCGTTCGAAGGTCTTCGCCAACTACGGGCGCTACTACGAGGCGATCCCGCTGGACATCGCGGACCGGGCGCTCTCGGGTGAGAGCTTGGCCATTGCCAACCACGACTGCGACCCCCGTGCCGTCGGAGTGGCGGGGTGCGATCTGGCCACGGCGAACCGGGGCTCGAACATCGCGAGGCCAAACGTCAAGTGGCGCAACGTCGCGGTGGACAAGACCCCGACGGACCCCAACCTCCAGCCGACCGCGAACGACGAGATCGTTGCCGGTGGTGAGTACGAGATCATCCCCAACGCCCGCCTGGGAGTCTCGTACACGTACCGGAACCTCGTCCGCACCATCGAGGACATGTCGGCGGACAACGGGAACACGTACTTCATCGGCAACCCCGGCGAGGGCATCGCGACATCGTTCCCGAAGGCGACGCGCACGTACCACGCGGTCACCGTTCAGTTCACGAAGAACTTCAGCGACCTCTGGCAGGCGCAGGTCAGCTACACCTGGTCGCGGCTGCGCGGGAACTACGAGGGCCTGTTCGTCAACGGAACCGGGCAGCTCGATCCGAACATCAACGCGACCTTCGACCTGGCCCAGCTCCTGGTGAACCAGGACGGTCCGCTCTCGGGCGACATCACGCACACCATCAAGGTGTTCGCGGCGAAGGAGTTCGTGATCAGCCCGGTGTTCAGCGTCACCCTCGGCCTCACCTATACCGGCGCATCGGGCCCGCCCATCAGCTACACGGGCCCATCCAACGAAACCGGCTACGGCCCGGGCCAGGTGTACATCCTGCAGCGCGGGCAGGGCGGACGGCTCCCCTGGGTGAACAGCGTCGACGCCCGCCTCGCGCTGAACTATCGGCTGAGCAAGGACAGCGTGATCACCGTCGGCGTCGACGGGTTCAACCTCTTCAACTTCCAGAATCCGATCCGAGTCGACGAGGAGTACGTGACGTTGCCCTCTCTGACGGGCGGCGGACGTGACCCGGGGCCCATCGTGAACGGAACGCAAGGGAGCATTCCCGCGCCGTACGGGGTGAACGGCTCGCTGCCTCGCGGCGGCGTCGTGGCCGGACCGAACGGACCGGAGCTCAAGACGGTGGTCCTGCCGGATCCGGACCAGCAGCCGCAGACCTACGCCATCAACCCGAACTGGGGCCGGGCCACGCAGTACCAGGCCGTGCGCAGCTTCCGGTTCACCGCCCGCTTCAGCTTCTGAGGACCGACGACACCATGTTCAAGCCTTCGTTCCTTGTGGTGCCCCTCGTCGCGCTGCTCGCGGCCTGCGGAGGAGAGGTCAACACGACCTGCCTCGTGCAGCGCCCTTCGCTCGGCGGTTATCTGTTCGTGATGGACCGCACCGGCCCGGTGAGTGGCGGAGCGGGATGCGACGATTCCGTGCTGCCGCCGCGGTTGGCCGACAACCTCAACTTCGACAAGCTCGGTGCCGACCAGAAGGAGGTTGTCTTCCGGGCCCAGTCGATGCTCCCCCACGATGCCAACGGTGACGTCGACTTCCCGGCCTCGACCGGAGACGTCGGCCGGGGGCAGATCGGAGACACCCCGGACGCGCAGGGCGTCTGCAGCGTCGCGACCTTCTCGACCGCGAACGCGGTTCCGGCGCTGAGCGACGGGACGCCTCCCGACCCTGCGCGGTCGATCGCGCTGTCCAACACCAAGTTCCTGAGCGCGCCGGCGTACCAGGGCTCGCAGGCCGAGAGCGACGCGACCTACACCATCGGCGCCTGCAGCGCCTCGTACCACGGGCTGTTGCTCACCCCGATCGCGACCTGTGGAAGTGACGCGGACTGCAATCCGTTCGCCGATCCGGCGATTGGCCGTGCGGCGGGCTCCGGGGTGAACCCCTTCTACCCGGTGAGCTGCAACATGGAGGTGGGAGCGCTCTACGGGGAGGACCCCGGCACGGGGATCTGCTGGTTCACCGGGAACACGTTCCCGCAGGTCACCAACTAGCCGCAGGGACGGCCTCCGTAACGAGGTGCCGTAACGAGGTGCCAAACACCTCGTTACGTGTCTCGCTCGCCTCGGCCGTAACGAGGTGCCAAACACCTCGTTACGCGTCTCGCACCCCTCGTCCGAGATCTCCCCCCTACGAAGTGCCCCTACGAAGTGCCAAACACCTCGTTACGACCCTCCTCCGCTGAACCGGGCGTTCACCGGTCTCCGGCGGCGGACTGAGGGTCCGCGGCGGACGACGGTCTCAGGGGCTCGTTCCCGGGACCAGGTGCTGCCCGGGGCAGGTGTGGGGCCAGGTGCTGGGGCCAGGTGCCAAACACCTCGTTACGGTCGTTCCCAACCCCTCAATCGCGAAGCCCGGCGCGGCGAAGCACTGCGTCAAGCGCCCGGGCAAGCTCGGTTCTCTTCCCGGGTGCGCGGCGGGACGGAGCTCTGTGCTACGAGCCCCTCGTCCAGGATGATCGAAGCCCGCGGACTGTCCAAGCGCTACGGCGAGGTGGTGGCCGCCTCCGACGTCAGCTTCACCGTCTCCGCGGGAGAGGTCGTCGGGCTTCTCGGTCCCAACGGCGCGGGCAAGACCACCGTCCTCCGGATGCTGGCCGGCGTCCTGACCCCCACCTCCGGTGATGTGCGCGTCGCGGGCCACGGCACCGAGGCCGAGGCCTTCGAGCTGAAGCGGGCGCTCGGCTTCCTCACGGGCGACACGGCCCTGTATCAGCGGCTCACCCCGCGCGAGGTGCTCAGGTACTTCGGCCGCCTCCACGAGATTCCGGAGACCGCTCTCACCGCACGGATCGAGGCGCTGGTGGCCCGCTTTCGCCTCACCGAGTTCGCGGATCGCCCCTGCGGCAAGCTCTCCGCCGGCCAGAAGCAGCGCGCGAACATCGCCCGTGCCTTTATCCACGACCCGCCGGCGCTCATCCTCGACGAGCCGACCACCGCTCTCGACGTGGTGACGGGCCGATTCCTCCTCGAGGCGTTCCGCGAGGCGCGAGCCGCCGGCAAGGCCATCCTCCTCAGCACGCATGTGCTCGGAGACGCCGAGGCGCTCTGCGATCGCGTCGTCCTGCTGCACCGGGGCAAGGTGCTCGACCAGGGCACCGTCGCCGACGTGTGCGCCCGCGCGGGCGCACGCACCCTCACCGACGCCTTCCTCGCGCGGGTGGGGGACGAGGTCGCGGCATGAGGCTCGCGATCGTCCTCCACATCTTCCGCAAGGACCTGGTGGAGACCCTCCGCGATCGCCGGACCGTCGTGATGGCCTTCGTGGTGCCGGCGCTGATCTACCCGCTGCTCTTCACCCTCCTCGGCTCCGTCGCCACCGACAAGCGCGGCGAGCTCGAGCGCACGCGCGCCCGGGTCGCCGCCTGGGGTCCGGTCCCGGCCAGCACGCTGAACGCGGTCGAGCAGCAGGCCCGTGCCGACATCGTCGACCGCCGCGACCAGCCTCCCGCTGACCTCGAAGCCGAGGCCCGGAAGCTCGTCACCGAACGAAAGGTCCACGTCGTGCTGTTCACGCCGCCCGGAGCCTCGGGGACGAGCATCCCCGTCCGGGTGCTCGCCGACTCGACGGACGTGGACTCGGACGCGATGGAGCGCCGCATCTCGCGCGCTCTGACCGACCACGCCGCGGAGCTCCTCCGCCAGCGGATGACGGCTCTCGGCCAGGACGTCTCGGCAGCCCGTCCGCTCGACATCAAGGAGGAGGACCTCGCCGACGCCGCCCGGCGTGGCGCGAGCTTCGCAGCCGCGCTGCTCCCCTACCTCCTCCTGGTGCTCGTGGCGACTTCCGGGTTCTACGCCGCGCTCGATCTGACTGCCGGCGAGAAGGAACGCGGGACACTGCAGACGCTGCTCACTGCCCCGGTGCGCTCGGTCGAGATCGTCGCCGGCAAGTACCTGGCGGTGCTGGCGCTTACTCTGGCGGCGACGCTGTGCAACCTCGGGTCCATCGCCCTCACGCTCTCACGGGCGACTGCGGCGATGGAGACGAGCGCGCGCTTCTCCCTGGGACTCTCGAGTGCCGGGGCCATCTTCCTCACCGTGATCCCGGCAGCGCTTCTGATCGTCGCGCTCCTGATGGCCATCGGCGTCCTGGCCCGGAGCTACCGTGAGGGACAGAGCTACCTGATGCCCATCCTGCTCCTCGTGATGCTCTCCGGCTTTGCGAGCTTTCTCCCCGGGGCACAGCTCTCGGCCGGTACCGCGCTGGTGCCGCTGCTCAACGTCACCTTGCTGGTGCACGACATCCTCGTCGGCAAGGCGGGCGCGACGCAGGTGATGGTGGTCTGGGCGGTGAGCCTTGCCTGGGCCGTGCTGGGGATCCTGCTGGCAGCTCGCGTCTTCCAGACCGAGCAGGTCCTGCTCTCGGGGGAAAAGCCCTGGCGCGACGTGTTCTCGCCCAGCCGCTCGGGTCGAGGGCTCACGCCGGGGAACGCGCTGGCCTTCGCGGCAGTGCTCCTGGTGCTGACCTTCTACGGTTCGGTGCTCGTCGAGCGACGCGGCGGCGTGGCCGCGCTGATCCTCGTCTCGCAGCTCGGCTTCTTCCTCATTCCCTCGCTGCTCTGGTGTCGCCTCTTCCGGGCGCCGCTGGTGGACACCCTGCAGCTGCGTTGGCCGACTCCACGGGGGTGGGTGGCGACGGCCTTGCTCGCCGCCGGAGGGTGGAGCGTCGGAGCGGTGGTCTGGGAACAGCTCCTGCGCTTCCCAGGAGCGCGGGCCTACTCCGACTGGCTGGGCGAGCTCCTCGGCAAGCAGGGGCGGCTCGACCTCGGTACCGCCCTGGTCCTCGTGGCGCTGCTGCCGGCGGTCGCCGAGGAAGTGACGTTCCGCGGGGTCGTCCTGGCGGGGCTACGCCAGAGCGGCTCTCGATGGATCGCCGTCGTGGGGAGCGCGCTGGTGTTCGGGCTGTTTCACGTCAATCCGTACCACGTGGTCGCCGCCTTCGCGGTGGGCCTGCTGCTCGGGTGGGTCGCGCTGGAGAGCGGGAGCCTTCTCCCAGGAGTCCTGATCCACCTGGTGAACAACGGAGCGCAGGTGCTGCTCGACCGGGTCCCGGGACTGGCCGAGCGGCTCCACTCGCCGCTGATCGTGGTGCTCGCGCTCGCGTGCACCGCGCTCGGTGTGTTTCTGATGAGGGGCAGCCGTCGGCCGACGGCGGTGGCGCCGGCCGACTCGGTCGCGGTGTCGCTCGCTGCGCCGCGCTAGAAGGTGAACCGCGCGGCGAGCCCGCCGCCGCCCGGACCGAAGACCGGGGCGATGGATACCCTGGGCTCGGTGACGGCGTTCAGCCGCTTCACGAGGTTCTTGTTGTACTGCTCCGCCAGCTTCGAGGTTTCCTCGGGGGTCGTCACCATGTCCGGTGTGAGGGCGGCGATGGTGAGCAGCAACCCGCCGACCACGACTCCTCCGCCTATCAACAAGGCACCGTAGAGGCTGCTCTTCTGCGCGCTGTCCACGCACCGGTTGTAGCTGGCGACGCCTTGGCTGAAGCAGGCCGGGTCGTTGAGGTTCTGGGCGTTGCCGCTCACAAAGATGCCAGAGGCGACGCCCGCGGCAAAGGTGAGGAACGAGAACCCGTAGAGGATGCCGCGCTCGCCCTTGCGCGCCTCGGAGGCGGAGGCGAGGTCACCCCGGCCCACGAGCCGGTAGAACTCTGACGCCGACAGCTGGCGCGCTCCGTTCTGGGTGAAGACGTCCGTCTTGTGAGGACGGACGCGCAGCATGTCCCGGTAGTAGACCTCGCGCGCGAGCCCTGCCGCGGGAAGGTCCTCCTGGACGGCCCTTCCCGGCTGCGTGTCCACCGACTGCGTCGGAGCCGCCGAGGGTGCCTGTTGGACCGGAACGGCGCCCGGCGGGAGCAGCGGTTTGGCAGGTGCGGTCTGGACTGCGGGGGCCGGCGCCGCGGGTGCAGGCGCGGCCGGCGCAGCCTGAGGCGCTGCGGCCGGAGCGGCGACCGCGGCTCCAGCCGCCGCCGGAGGCGCGAGCTGCTGGACGGGCGCGGGGGCGGGAGCGGTGTATTGCGGTGGAGCTGCCTGCGGAGCGGGAGCCGAGTACTGCTGAGGCGGTGCCGCCTGCGGTGCCGGGGCAGCGAGAGGGGCCTGTGCAGCGGGAGCGGCAAGGGCAGCGCCGGTGGCGGCGCCTGCGGCCCCGGCGGCGGCCGGCGCGTACTGTTGCTGCGGCGGTGCGTACTGCTGCGGTGGCGCCGCGTACTGCTGAGGCGGGGCGGCCTGCGGCGCCGGGGCGTACTGCTGCTGCGGCGGTGCGGCGTACTGCTGCGGCGGCGCGGCCTGCGGTGCCGGGGCGTACTGCTGCTGGGGCGGTGCCGCGTACTGCTGCGGCGGCGCGGCCTGCGGTGCCGGGGCGTACTGCTGCTGGGGCGGCGCGGCGTACTGCTGCGGTGGTGCGGCCTGCGGCGCCGGCGCAACGTACTGCTGAGCAGGCGCAGGCGCGTACTGCGCGGGTGCCACCTGAGGTGGCGCCGGTGCCGGCGCATACTGCTGAGGAGGCGCAGCCTGAGACGGCGGGCTCCACTGTGGCGGAGCCTGCTGCCGGGCCAGCGCGAGTGAGGAAACCAGAAGACCCAAGACACAACCGAGCCGACCCTGCATCGTCGCCTCCACGCGAGCGGCGCTCCCCTCGTGCCGCCCGGGAACCCCCCAGGTCCCCGCATGATCCTCGGACGGGCTTCCATGTACCAGCCCGCCAAAGGTGGCCGGCCGCCAGCCCGGCAAGAGATTCGACACTCGCAAAGACGATTCGTTGCAGCGGTTTCGCTCCAGAATCGGCCGCCCGGTCCGCCGGGTGACGGACCCGTGGCGTGGGGGTGCCTCAGTCCGCGCCGGCGGCCGCCCCTTCCGCGTCGAGTCGGGCCTTCTCGGCCACGATCAGGCCCCGGACGTGGTCCCTGAAACGAGGCACGTCACCCGCGAAGGTGCCCGGATCTACGGGGGGAAGCACTCGGACCCGACAGCGGGCGGTCCCCTGCAGGACCCAGCCATGCTTGGGGAGGACGTCGCCGGTTCCGCTGAGGGTGATGGGGATGAGTGGCACCTGCCGCTCGATGGCCATCCGGAAGGCCCCGTCCTTGAATGCCTTGACCTGACCATCGGGAGAACGGGTCCCCTCCGAAAAGAGGAGGATCGGGACCCCCCGGTCGAGCCAGGCCTCGCAGGCCCGGACCATGGCGGCGATGCTCTCCTTGTCCCCCCGGATGAGTGGCACGTACCGGTTGAGCTGCATGTTCCAGCCGATGAAGGGGATCCGGAAATTGCTCTTCTTCGACACCCACTTGAACGGCCGCCAGAGCCCGAAGAGGACCAGGATGTCGGCGAGCGAGGCGTGATTGGAGACCAATACGGCTCCGCCCCGCCAGGGCAGGTGCTGCCGCCCCTCCACGCGCAGGCGCCAGAAGGGGTTGCTCCAGAAGAAGAGCTGGGCCCAGAAGCACGAGTAAAGATGGAGGATGCGGCCGTTTCGATCGAAAGGGAGGGTCGCCAGCCAGATCACCACGGCCCCGATGAAGAGCGGAACGCAGCCCAGGGCGAGGTAGGCCCAGAACAGCGCGGAGAAGATGGCGCGCATCGCGGGCAGGGTCACCGCTTCTGCAGCGTCCGGGCCATGACGCGGCCGACCTTAGCACTGCGGGGTGGGGTGGACCGGCCGGCTGCGGCGGGCTCCCGGAACGCGGTGCCGCCTGAACGAGGTGTTTGGCACCACCGGTCGGGCGGATGCTCGGTAACGAGGTGTTTGTAACGAGGTGTTTGGCACCTCCGGTTCCGGCACCTCCGGTTCCGTCCGCGGCCGCGGGCCTTCTCCGGGCGGCTACAGTCCCTCTTGACGCGGACTGCACCGGCGTTCAGGAATGCGGGGATGGCCGCGCCGCAGCTTCCGTTCCAGTTTGCGTCCGCTGCGGACGCCGTCCATCCGGCGCTCGCTGACTTCCACCCCCTCATCCAGCGGTGGTTCCGGTCGACCCTCGGCGCTCCGTCAGAGCCCCAGAGTCGCGGCTGGCCCCGGATCCTGGCCGGTGAGGACGTGCTCATCGCGGCGCCCACGGGCTCGGGCAAGACGCTCTCGGCGTTCCTCGCCGCGCTGGACCGGTTATTGCGTCTCGCGCTGGAGAACCGCCTCGAGGAGCGGACGTCGGTCGTCTACGTGTCCCCCCTCAAGGCGCTCGGCAACGACGTCCAGAAGAATCTGCTCGGTCCGCTCGAGGCCATCTACCAGCTCGCGGCCGAGGAAGGCCTCTTCCCCGAGCCCATCAGGGTTCAGGTGCGGACCGGCGACACGCCACCCAGCGAGCGGGCGCAGATGCTCCGCCGCCCACCGCACATTCTCATCACGACGCCCGAATCGCTCTACCTCGTCCTCACGGCGGCCCGGGCTCGCGAGACGCTGCGACACGTGGAGACCGTCATCGTAGACGAGATCCACGCCCTGGCCCGGGACAAGCGCGGAAGCCATCTCGCCCTCTCGCTCGAGCGGCTCAAGGCGCAGGTTCGCCGCCGTCCGCAGCTGATCGGCCTGTCGGCAACCCAGAAGCCGGTCGAGACGTTCGCGTCCTTTCTCACGGGGCGCCCCGAGGGCTGCGCCGTGGTGCAGGTCGGTCACCTCCGGAAGTGGGAGCTGGCGCTCGAGACGCCCGAGGACGAGCTGAGCGCCGTCGCCACCCACGAAATGTGGGGCCAGGTCTACGACCGGCTGGTGCAGCTCACGTCCGAGCACCGGACGACGCTCATCTTCACCAACACCCGCAAGCTCGCCGAGCGCGTGGCCCATGACCTGGGAAATCGTCTCGGTCCGGGGACCGTGTCGGCGCACCACGGGAGCATGGCGCGGGAGCTGCGGCTCTCGGCCGAGGAAAAGCTCAAGCGGGGAGAGCTCCGGGCAATGGTCGCCACGGCCTCGCTCGAGCTCGGCATCGACATCGGTACCGTCGACCTCGTGGTGCAGCTCGGGAGTCCGCGGGGCATCGCTCTCTTCCTGCAGCGTGTGGGGCGAGCGGGGCACTCCTTGCACGGCGTGAGCAAGGGCATCCTCTTCGCCCTGACCCGCGACGAGCTGGTCGAGTGCACGGCTCTGCTCCGTGCGGTGCACGAGGGCCAGCTGGATGCGGTGAGGATTCCCGAAGCTCCGCTGGATGTGCTCGCGCAGCAGATCGTCGCGGCATGCGCGGTGGACGCATGGGACGAGCGCGCACTCTTCGCCCTGGTGAAGCGAGCGTGGCCCTACCGGGACCTCGCGTGGGAGACATACGCGCAGGTCCTCCAGATGCTCGCCGAGGGCGTCAGCGAGCGGCGCGGCCGCATGCGCGTGCACCTCCACCGGGATCGGGTTCACCACGTGCTCCGGGCGCGCAAGGGCGCACGGCTCACCGCGCTCATGAACGGCGGAGCGATCCCGGACACGTTCACGTATCCGGTGGTCGCCGAGCCGGATGGGCGGCAGGTTGGAACGCTGGACGAGGACTTTGCCGTGGAGATGAACGGCGGCGACGTCTTCCTCCTCGGAAGCACCAGCTGGCGAGTTCAGGGGCTGCGCGCCGGGGTGGTGCGGGTCGAGGATGCCCGCGGCGCACCGCCGAGCGTGCCGTTCTGGCGGGGCGAGGCGCCCTCGCGGACCGACGAGCTCTCGCGGGAGGTGGGGCGGCTGCGTGACGAGTTCCTCGAGGCACCGGCCCCGGGCGAGTGGCTGTCCCGCCTCGGGCTCGGGGAGCGAGACGCCGAGGCGCTCGCCGAGTATCTGCGGGCGAGTCACCAGATGCTGGGCGCATTGCCGAGCGCACGCATGGTGATCGCCGAGCGATTCTTCGACGAGGCGGGAGGGATGCAGCTCATCCTCCACGCGCCCTTCGGCGGACGAATCAACCGCGCCTGGGGCCTCGCGTTGCGCAAGCGCTTCTGCCGTTCCTTCGACTTCGAGCTCCAGGCAGCCGCCACTGACGACGGGATTCTCCTCTCGCTCGGAGAGCAGCACAGCTTCCCCCTCGCCGACATCTTCGACTTCCTGCACCCGGACACGGTCGAGTCGGTGCTGGTCCAGGCGGTTCTCCAGGCGCCACTCTTCGGCACCCGCTTCAGGTGGAGCGCGAGCCGGGCGCTGGCACTGTCCCGATACCAGAGCGGCGGCCGCGTTCCGCCTCACATCCAGCGCGCGCGGGCGGAGGATCTGCTGGCGGCGGTGTTCCCCGCCCAGGTGGGATGTCAGGACAACCACGGCGGAGCCGAGGTCGAGCCGCCGGACCACCCGCTGGTCAACGAGGCGCTCCGGGATTGTCTCACGGAGGCGCTCGACGTCGAGGGGCTCAAGAGCGTGCTGCGGGCGCTCCGGGCGGGCGAGATCCGCACGCTGGCAAGAGACGTGCCCGAGCCCTCACCCCTGGCGCACGCGCTGCTGAATTCCCAGCCGTACACGTTCCTGGACGATGCGCCACTGGAGGAACGGCGGGCCCGGGCGGTCCAGGTCCGACGGTCGCTGCCCGCAGAGGATGCTGCCGGGCTCGGAGCGCTGGATGCCTCGGCGATCGAGCAGGTGGTGGCAGATGCACGCCCGCTGATCCGTGATGCGGAGGAGCTGCACGACTGGCTGCTCGCAGCGGTGCTGGTCCCGGTGGAGGGGATACCACCGCACCTGCTGGCCGAGCTGGTCGCGGCCGGCCGGGCCGCGAGACTCACCGTCTCGACGGCGGACCGGTCGGGCGCCCGTAACGAGGGTAACGAGGTGTTTGGTAACGAGGTGTTTGGCACCTCGGGGAGCAGCTCGGGGCGCGAGTTCATCGTCTGTGCGGAACGGGTTCTGCATGCGCACGCCCTGTTTCCCCATGGAGTCCTGACACCGGCCCTCGCTCCGCTGGCTGGGGATTCCCCCGTGGACCGGGAGGTGGCGACGCTTGTGGTGGTTCGAGCGCGGATGGAGGTCGCGGGTCCGGTCACCGTGTCCGGACTGTGCCTGGCTCTTGCTCTCTCCACGGACGAGGTGACGCTCGCGCTTCACCATCTCGAATCCGAGGGACAGGTTCTTCGTGGGACCTTCCGACCGGGTTCGGAGGAGCTCGAGTGGTGCGATCGTCGCCTGCTCCAGCGGATCCACCGTCTGACGGTCGGGCGCTTGCGCAGGGAGATCGAGCCGCTCTCGGCGCAGGACTTCATGCGGTTCCTGTTCCGCTGGCACCACCTGGAGCCGAGCGATGCTCTGGGTGGCCAGGGCGGGCTGCTCCGTGCCGTGTCACTGCTCGAGGGTTGGGAGGCACCGGCGGCGTCGTGGGAGCAGGTGCTCCTGCCGGCGCGCGTTCGTGGAAACGTTCCGGAGCTGCTCGAACGGGCGTGCTGGACCGGCGATGTCGCCTGGGGTCGTCTGAGCCTGCGCGAACCGAGGGTCGTCGGGCCTCGCCGCGGCGGCGAGGTGGAGCTCCCAGTCGCGCGAGCGCTGAAGCCGGGGCGGACCGCGACGTTGACCTTCGTCCGTCGTTCCGAGCTCGGGGCGCTCCTCGCCGCGGCGCGGTGGGACGCCTCGGGCGACTGGCCCGAGGACCTGATCGAACCGAGTCGTGCCGTGGCCGACGTGCTTGCGCGGCGCGGAGCGTGCTTCTTCGCGGAGCTGGTGTCCGCCTCCGGCCTGTCGATCGAGGCGATCGAGGACGGTCTCTGGGATCTTCTCGGCCGCGGCCTCGTCACCGCGGACGCGGTGGACAACCTTCGCGTGTTGCTCAGCCCAAAGCGCCGGAGGCAACAGCGGGCCCTCAAGCGTGGCGGTCCGGGGCGATGGTCGCTGCTGCGTTCCGAGCAGCCCATCAGCGAGCAAGAGCGTCTCGCGTGTACGGGCCGGCTGCTCCTCGCGCGGTGGGGCATCGTCTTCCGGGACCTCGTCGTGCGCGAGCCCCTTGCCCCGCCCTGGCGCGAGCTTGTCCGGCACTATCGACGCCTCGAGGCAAGGGGCGAGGTCCGCGGTGGGCGATTCCTGGCCGGCGTGGGTGGCGAGCAGTTCGCGGTTCCTGACGCGGTCGAGGTGGCGCGAGCTATCCGTCGCTCGAGGCCGAACGGGCAGCGAATCGAGGTCGCGGGCGTGGACCCGCTCAACCTCACGGGCATCGTGACCCCCGGTGCGCGCGTTCCCGCGGTGCTCGGGCAGAAGGTCATCTACGTGGACGGTGTCCCGAGCGCCGCCGAATCCGTGGAAGTGGACGGAGAGTCCGCGCTCGCGTCCTGAATGGATCTCCGCGGTGCTCTCACCTCACGAGTGCCAAACACCTCGTTAAGGCGTCTCGTTCAGCTCCCGTCGCTGAGTCTGGCCCGAGTCCTGCTGACAAACCCCTAGCCAAGGGGGGAGTCGAGCATGGCACGGCCGATCCGGATGCTGAGCGCTTCAGAAATCTTCTTCGTGACCCTGCGCTGTATTCAGCGCCGGTACCTACTCAGTCCGTCCACGGAAACGAACGAAGTCCTCGGAGGCGTGCTCGCCCGCGCGGTTCGCCTCCATGGGGTCGAACTCTTTGCCTTCAGCATCGTCTCCAGCCACATCCACCTGGTCGTCCGTGCACCGCGCGGCAATCTCCCCAGGTTCATGCAGTATTTCTCGACGAACGTCTCCAAGAAGGTGGGCAGGCTCGTCGATTGGCGCGGAAGCTTCTGGGAACGTCGCTACTCGGCAGAACCAGTCCTCGACGAGACCGCACTGCTCGAGCGCGTGCGGTACGTTCTCTCGCACGGGGTCAAGGAAGGTCTCGTTCGACTTGTTCGCGACTGGCCCGGATTGAGCTGCTTGCCGCTTCTGCTCGATGGCAAGCCGAGATCCTTCCGGTGGTTCGACTGGACGCGGCGTTCGAGCGGAAACCCCGGCCGGGTCACTCGCCCACTGCTCGACAAGAGATGGGCTGAGTCGGAGGAGCTCCGACTGACCCCACTCCCCAATCCGGGTCTTCGGGGTCGCAAGGCGGTGCGAGCCTTCGTCCGGCGTTCCGTGAGGGCGATCGAAGAGCAGGCCTCCCGTGAATACCGGACCGTTCTCGGGAGGGCCGGCGTCTTGAGACAGCACCCCCATACGAGGCCGCCGCCAGCTTCGACGCGCAAGCCACGGCCAACCTGTCACACGTCCATCCGAGAGCTGCTCGAGGGTTTCCGCGAGCGCTATCGAAGCTTTCTCGAGAAGTATCGCGAAGCATCGATTCGGTGGAGGAACGGCGATTTCACGGCGTGCTTCCCCGAGGCGGCGATCAAACCCTTCGTGTGGCCGCCATCCAAAACAATCCCTCTAGCCTGAACTGAGAAACCCTGACCGGAAGACCTCGGCACCTCCCTGAGCGTGCGCGGGCAGTCCACTGCGACGTCCTCGACGCCTCGTCCCGAGATTCGGGATCGGGCCGGGCGCTGTTCCCTCTTCACCGAACACTGAAGCCGACCGCAACGACGCGGGGCACGAACGCCCCACGGCGGCGGGCAGGCACGTCGCTACGACCCTCTCATTGCTGCCGAGGGCCGCGAGGGCGGTGCGCGAGGGCGGTGCCAAACACCTCGTTACCCAGCGCGAGGGGCGGTGCGAGGGACGGTGCCAAACACCTCGTTACCAAACACCTCTTACCGAGCGATCTCGGTCCGCTCTCCGGCGTGTCGCTTCAACAGATCGAGCAAGTCTTCCGTCTCGAAGGGCTTCTGCAGGACCGCCACCACTCCCGGAGCATGCTCGAGGTGCGTCACCGCCCGATCCGCCGACATCAGGATGATCCGGAACCGATCACGGTCGGGTCGTGATCGCAAGGCGTCGAGGAACGACAGCCCGTCCATCCCCGGCATCCGCAGATCGAGCAGGACGACGTCGGGTGAGCCGGGCCGCTCGAGCGACCCCAGGGCCCCCCGCGCCGTCGACATCTGGGTCACCGCGTGTCCCTCTGCCTCCAGAACCTCGGCGATGGACTCGCGGATGTCCTTGTCGTCCTCGACGACGAGCACGGCAACCATCGCCACTGGCTAGCACGCCCCCCGAGCATTCGCCCGTGAATCCGTGCGCGACCGCACCCGGCACCTGCTCCTTGCGCCAGAGGCGTGGCGTTTCAGTGACTGTAGCTACTCCGGAGCATGAAGAAGATGACCACCCCCGTCACCGAGACGTACATCCAGATCGGCCAGAGAACGCGCGTCACCCTCCGATGGCGCCGGAACTCCCGCCGGAGCGCGAACCAGAACGCCGCAAGCGCGAGCGGGATCACCGCGGTCGACAGCAGCACATGCGTTGCGAGAACCGTCAGATACACCGCCCGCATCGGCCCCGTTCCCGCGTAGCGCGTGTCCCCATGCACCGCGTGGTACGCGAGGTAACAGACGAGAAACAGCGACGAGGCCACGAACGCGCCCACCATCAGGACCCGGTGGACGTGCATCGAGCCGCGCCGGATCGCCACCCATCCCGCGAGCAAGAGCAGCGCCGCCGTCGCATTCAGCGACGCGTTCACCGCTGGAAGAAAGCGGAGATCCGCCCCGCCTGCGCCCGCCCCGCGGCGAACGAGCAGCAGCCATCCCAGGAGCGAGAGCGCCGCCACCGAGACCACCGCGTTGAACACGAAGAACCGCCGATCCGCGGTCGGGTCGGGCGCTCGCGACAAGACAGACGTCAACTCACGCATCCCGAGCACGCGCTACCACAGTCCGCGGCCCGCGTGGGCCGACGAACGCTTCAGGGCTTGAACTCGGGCAGACGCTGCTTTCCGGCCAGGGCGGGCGCAAACAGATCTCCGCGCTCCCGCAGCCGGCCGGGCATGGTCCGGATGTTGAACTTCGCGGGGTCGAGATGGTCGTCCACCTCGTCCCACTCCAGCGGCGTGGACACCGGCGCGCCTTCCACCGGACGGATCGAGTACGGAGCGACCATCGTCTTCAGCCGCCCGTTCTGAAACGCGTCGAGGTACAGCCGGCCGCGCCTCCGGTTCAGCGAGCGCTCCGTCGTCGCCTGGTCCGGGAACCTCGCCGCGATGGCTCCGGTCACGGCTTGCGCGAAGGAGAGCGCCTGATCGTGGGTGTGTCCTGGCCCGAGCGGCACAAACACGTGCAGCCCGCGCTTCCCGGACGTCTTCGGCACCGCGTGCAGCTTCAGCTCGTCGAGGAGGCCCTTCAGCGCCTTTGCCAGCGGGACGATCTGCTCAAAACCGGTGGCCGGGTCGAAATCGAACGCCACCCAGTCGGGATTGTCCACCGTGGCCGCCCGGCTCGAGGTCATGTGGAGCGTCAGCGCCGACTGGTTCGCCAGCCACGACACGGTCTCGGGTCGGTCGACGACGATGTGCTCGAGCGGATGGTCCACGTGCTGCACCGACACCCGCGAGATCCACGGCGGAGCACTGGTGGCGCCCTGACGGAAGATCCCCGGCTTGCCGATCCCCTGCGGAAACTGCTGCATCGACAGCGGCCGACCGCGGAGCGCAGCGATGAGTGCCGGCGCCACCGCGTCCATGTACGCCCGGACGTCGCGCTTGGTGATCTTCGAGACCGGAAAGAGCACCTTGTCCGGATGGCTGATCGGAACCTCTGACGGCGGAGGCTCGGCGGTCTGGATCTCGGCGGCCGGGGGCGGAGTGACAGCCGGGCGCTCGCCGTCCTCGCCTCGGTTCGAGTGCCAGGTCCCGAATCCCTCGGGCGTCGCGCTCCCGAAGAAGCCCGTCGCCCCGTCGGGCTCACCGTCACTCTTGGCCGCACGCGTTCGCGACTTGCTCCGCCCCGTGCCGCGGCCTGCCGTCTTCGTGCCTCGGGTCGCGCCGCGCTCCGGGGTCGTTCGAGCCCGCGCGGCCGAGACGGATTTTCCAGCCGCCCTCCGCCCGGTGCTCGCCGATCGTGACTTCGCCGGGCGAGAGCTCCCGGCCGACTTCCGCGAGGCCCTCGGCGCCGGCTCCGCGTCCTGGCCGATCTCCATCGGCCCCTTGTCCTCGCGGAGTCCCTGGAACGAGGGGTGCCGGAGCTTTCCGTCCCGGGTCCACTCGGTGAACTGCAGCTGGGCCACGTGCCGTGGGGTGACCCAGCGGGCGTCCCGCATCCGCGGAGCACCCTCGACGGCCGGACGGGGAACCTCGTCCTTCTTGAGCAGCGTCAGCAAGCGCCGGCGCATGGCCCGGTCGAACCCGGTTCCCACCTTCCCTGCGTAGGCGAACCCACCCTCACGCCGGGCTGCGACGAGCAGCGCGCCGATCTCCGCCGCGCCGTTGGAGATGGGCGTCCAGCCGGCGATGACCAGCTCGTCCGTCCCCAGGACCTTGAGCTTCAACCAGTCCGCGCTCCGGGTGCCCGAGTACGGCGAGCCGCGGAGCTTCGCCAGCAGGCCCTCCCACCCACAGCGCTTCGCCTCGGCGAGCGCGCTCTGCTCGTCGCCGCGAACGCGCTGAGCGAGCTCGAGCGGCGAACGGGTGTTGGCCATCACTGACTCGAGCAGCTCGCGACGTTCCTCGAGCGGACGCGCCCGGAGGTCCTCGCCGTCGAGCCAGAGCAGGTCGAAGATCGCGTAGCGGTGCTGGGCGCCCGCGTCTCCGAGCCGCTGGAACCGGGACACCCCTGCGTCGTCGAGCGCGACCAGCTCGCCGTCGAGCACCGCCTCGCCGACGACGATCTGCGACAGGGCCGGCATCACCCACGGAAACCTCGCCCCGAAGTCCAGATCGTTCCGCGACCGGATCGATGCCCTGCCGCCGGACACCGCGGCGAGTGCGCGGTATCCGTCGTACTTCACCTCGTAGACGTAGCGCTCCGCCGGCGCCGGAGTGCCCTTGGCGAGCACAGCCAGCATCGGTGGCCACACCCGGGCGAGCAGGGTGTCCGGATCGGGATGCACCCCGCGGAGGTTTCGCTGTCGTTCCGGGCCGCGGGTGAGGCGGCGGCCGCTCGCGACCGACTCGGGACGCTCGGCGACGACGTCGAAGTCGGGCCGCTCGGTGCCGTCCTTGGCCTTGAAGAGCAGCCACTGGGCCTTCCCGCCCTGCGGGCGTGTCCGCACCAGGTGCCACCCCCCCTTGAGCTTGTCGCCGTCGAACGTGACGTGAAGGTGCCCCTTCCGGCGCTGCTCCTTGACCTGTCCTGGAGGGACGGTGTCGTAGGTGCCGCGATCCCAGATGATGCTGTCGCCGGCTCCGTACTCGCCGTCGGGAATGCGGCCCTCGAAGTCTCCGTACTCGAGCGGATGGTCCTCGGTCTCCACCGCCAGCCGCTTCTGCCCGGGGTCGTAGCTCGGGCCCTTGGGACAGGCCCAGCTGGCGAGCACCCCGTCGATCTCGAAGCGGATGTCGTAGTGCAGACGGGTCGCGTCGTGCTTGTGCACCATGTACCGGAGCGCGCCTGCTCGTGCCTGGGCCAGCCGGCTGGGAGCCGGCTCCGGGGTGACGGCAAAGTCGCGCTTCTGGCGGTAGGTCTCGAGAGGGTCGCTGCGGCGGGCCATGAGTCTTCCGTCCCGGCGGGAAGGTCAGCACGCCACCCCGGGTCGCGCAAAGAGGGTCGTGCGCCGGGGAGATGCGCACTGGACGACAGCCGCGCGTCCCGCCGGGCGGATGACGTCCGACCAGCAGGACTGCGCACCCGCTGGTCGAGGTGCCAAACACCTCGTTAACGGACGAGGTGCCAAACACCTCGTTACGAGCACCTCGTTTACGGGCCGCCCTTTACAACCCCGGCGTCCGGGTCGAACCCGTCGTCGTTCCACCCGCGCTCGGCCCGACTCTTGCCACGCCGGTGGGCGCCGCCACGCCGTTCGGCAGCGCGCTCGCCGACGCCCTAGCCCCGGACCCGGCCTCGGTCTGAATCAGCCGGTCGAACGTCGCCAGGATCAGCAGGGATGGCACCCACTGCCCGATGAAGTTTGCGACCTTCATCTTCCCCGCCACCGCGAACGCCGCCGAGACGGCGATCGATCCCAGGGCAAGTCCCACCAGCAGCGAGGGCGAAACCCGCCGGATCTGACCTTCCACCACCCCATCCGCTTCCATGTGCGCCTCCCAGCGTCGTCCCTGCAGGGTGCGCACTCGGGCCACGCGTCGCATCCGCGTTGACGCATGGCGCCCGCCCCCTCGCTCCGGCCACGAGCGCATTGCTAGGGTGCCCCGCGGCCCATGGCTTCCCGCTGGCTCCAGCCCGACGCCCTCCTCTGGGAGGGGCGCCTCCTGCGCGACGTGGCGCTGGCCATTGCCCCCGACGGAACCTGCGAGAGCGCAGGCCTCCCCCCCCCGGACGCCACGCTCGAACGCCTTGCCGGCAAGCTGCTCCTCCCGGGCCTGGTCAACGCCCACAGCCACGCGTTTCAGCGGCTCCTCCGCGGTCGCACCCAGGCCGCGGCCCCCGACGCGACACGGGACGACTTCTGGACCTGGCGCGAGACGATGTACCGCGCCGCCGCCACCCTCGACCCCGAGGGCCTCGGCGTCGCCTCCCGCCAGTGCTTCCTGGAGATGGCCCGCGCCGGCATCACCACGGTGGGCGAGTTCCACTACCTCCACCACGCGCCCGACGGCCGCCCCTACGCCGATCCGCTCGAGCTCGCCCTCCGGGTCATCGGCGCCGCCCGCGAGGTCGGCCTGCGCATCCACCTCCTCCGCGTGGGGTACGCACGGCCCGGGTTCAACACGCTCCCGCAGCCACGCCAGCGCCGCTTCTACGACCCCGACCCGGACCGCTTCCTCGGCGCAGTGGCCGCGCTCCAGGAACGCGTCCGTCCCGATCCCCTCGTCACGGTGGGCGCCGCGCCGCACAGCGTCCGCGCCGTTCCCCGCTCCTGGCTCGAGGCCGTCGCCCGCGCCCGTCCCCTGACGGTCCACATGCACGTCGCCGAGCAGCCCAACGAGGTCGAGGCCTGCCTCGCCGAGCACGGCCGCCGTCCGGTCGAGCTTCTCGACGAGATCGGTCTCCTCGACGACACCTTCACCGCCGTCCACGCGGTCCACCTCGCCCCGCTCGAGATCCCGCTCCTCGCCCGCTCGAAGGTCTGCGCCTGTCCTCTCACCGAGCGCGATCTCGGAGACGGCATCCTCCCGGCCGACGCGCTCGCCGCTGCCGGGGCCACGCTCTGTATCGGGACCGACGGGCAGACCGAGATCGATCCCTGGGGCGAGCTGCGCGCGCTCGAGGGCGACCTCCGCCTCGAGCAGGGCCGCCGCCTGGTCCTTCCTCCGACCGGCGAGGGCCCCGACGCGCTCGCCCGCACCCTCCTCCAGATCGGGACCCATGGCGGCGCGCGCAGCCTCGGCCTCGACGTTGGCCGGCTCGCCCCGCGCCGTCCTGCGGATCTCTGCGCGGTGGACCTTCGCCATCCCGCGCTGCTCGGTGCTCCCGACGACGGGCTCCTCACCGCGGTGGTCTTCTCCGCGCCCGCATCTGCGGTGACCGACACCTGGGTTCAGGGCCAGCGGGTGCTGACCGACGGGCGCCATCCGCTCGACGAGGTCTCGGCTCACGAGTTCACAGCGCTGTGCCGGAGGACGTTCGCGTGAGCGAGCTGGAGGGACGGCTGGAGGAGACGCTGCGCACGCTGGTGGGCTTCGACACCACGAGCCGTCTCCCGAACGGAAAGCTCATCGACTGGATCGAGCCACGTCTCGCAGCGCTGGGCTTCCGCTGCGAGCGACAGCGCTATCCGGACGATGCCGGCGCGGAGAAGCTGAACCTCCTCGCCTTCACGCACGGGCCCACCGAGGTGCCCGAGCTCGCGCTCGTCGGACATACCGACTGCGTCCCCTACGACTCCGCCTGGGCCGAGGCGCTGACGCTCACCCGGAAGGACGACCGCCTCTATGGCCGCGGCGCCTGCGACACGAAGGCCTTCATCTCCTGCGCCCTGCTCGCCGCCGAGCGGACGCGTGCCGCGGTGAAGAAGCCGCTCGGCCTCATCTTCACCGCCGACGAGGAGGTGGGCTGTCTCGGCGCGAAGATGCTTCTCGAGGCGCGCCGCGGGGCCGCGCGCAACGCGATCGTGGGCGAGCCCACCTCGCTCCGGCCCATCCGCGCCAACAAGGGGTACTGCCTCGCCGAGATCGAGGTCTCCGGCAAGGAGGGCCACAGCGCCTACCCCGACACCGGCGCCTCGGCCATCTTCCGCGCCGCGCGACTCCTCAGCCGCATCGAGGCGTACGCCCGGGGCCCGCTCCACGGCGAGACCGATCCGTCGTTCGAGCCCCCGTACACCACGCTGAACGTCGGGGTCATCCAGGGCGGGCGGGCCAAGAACGTCATCCCCGGGAGCTGCAGCTTCACCCTCGAGTGGCGGCCCATTCCCGCCCAGCCGGTGGAGGCCGTGCCGTATGCCATCGAGCAGCTCATGTTCCAGCTGCGCCGCGAGGAGCCCGGCTGCGAGGTGCGGATGCGAATCCTCCGCACCGACCGCGGCGTGGAGACGCCCCCCTCGGCAGAGGTGGTGAAGTTCCTCGAGGAGCAGAGCGGTCAGCCCTCGGCCACGGTGAGCTTCGGCACCGAGGCTCCCCAGATGACCGCGCTCGGCGCTCGGTCGGTGGTCTTCGGTCCAGGAAACATCCAGGTCGCTCACCAGACCGGTGAGTACGTCCCGGTTCGCGAGCTGGTCCGCTGCGAGGAGATCCTCGAGGCGGCCATCCGGCACTTCTGCGGATGAGCGAGCTCGTCCAGCACGCCGAGGACCTCTGGAGCGTCGCGGCTGCTCACCGCTTCTTCGGCCTGTGGCTCGGGACCCGGATGACCGTGATCCGCCTCCCTGGAGGAGCCCTCTGGCTCCACTCTGTGGTCGCGATCGACGACATCCTCGCCGACGAGATCCAGGACCTCGGACCGGTGCGGCACATCGTGCTCCCCAACCTCTATCACCACGTCTACGCCAGCGATGCCATCCAGCGCTGGCCGGCCGCCCGCGTGCACGCTCCCGCAGCGATGCGCCGGAAGCGCCCCGAGCTGCGCATCGACTCCGAGCTCTCCGAGACCCCGGATACCGAGTGGTGTGGTCAGATCGTTCCGGTGCACATCGACGGCTCGATCCTCGACGAGACCGTGTTCGTCCACGGTCCGACCCGCAGCCTCGTGTGCGCGGACCTGGTCGAGAACTTCGCCAGCAGTCCGCACCTCGCCACCCGGCTCTACTTGAAGGCGGCCGGCATCGAGAACCGCGTCGCCTTCTCCCGGCTGCTCCGGTCGGTGTATCGCGATCGACGCGCGACACGGAGAAGCCTCGAACGGCTGCTCGCGCTCGACTTCGATCGCGTCGTGCTGACGCACGGGCGGGTCCTCGAACAGGGAGGACCCGCCGCGGTGCGCGAAGCATATCGCTGGCTGGAGCCAGCCTCGACTACCCCTACAGGAGGTTGAACAGGTCCTTGTCCTCGTAGAGGGCGGGATTGTTGCTCATCGGGCCCTTGTTGGGGTCCGTGTTCTTGGTGTCGATGTTGTAGTTCTCTCGGTTGGCGGGGGTCTGATTCGTCCCTTCCTTTCCGCTCAGGTTGGCCGCGGTGTCCGAACCCGACCCACCGACGCCGAAGCGCTGATCGGCGGGAAGCTGGTCACGGAGCGCGACCCAGCTGGTGCGCGCCGCCGAGGCGCTGGCCTTGGTCTGGGAGACCTTCGCTCGCTCCTGCTCGAGCGCCACGCGCGTGTCCTCGACGCGCTTGGCGATCGCCTGCCCATCGATGTCGTTGACCGCGCGATCCCCCGATGCCTGAAGGGCCTTGAACTCGGCCTGTTCCAGCCGGGCATTGGCAAGGTCCACGGCCTTCTGCGCGGCGACCACCCGTGCCCCCGTGTACTTGGCGAGTTCCTGAGCCGCGTTCACGTGCGAGTTGGCGACCTGCTCCCGCTGGCGAGCGAGGCCCATGGCGCTCTGAGACTGGGCGGAGCCTGGGTCGTTCCGGGCGTAGTCCGCGGCCTTCTGAGCGGACTCGTTGCGCTCGATCTGAGCCTTGGCGATCGAGACCTCGTTGTTCGCGACATCGATGTAGCGCTTCGCCTTTTCGTTCGCGAGGTTCTCGCGGGCGAGGGTGTCCTTCGCCTTCGACACGTCGAGACGCGCCTGGTTCACACCGCCCATCTGGTTAGGAGGCACCCGAGCGAGCACCTCGTCGCTGACGGTGTCACTCCGGGTGCTTCCGTGCGCGCAGGCGCCCGCGACGGCGAGTACGGCGAAACCTGCCAATACACGCATTCTCATGTTCGCTCCTTCCGCTTGCCGAAAAAGAATCGTTGGTGCCGCACAACTTGGGTGCGGGGACGACGTGGCGCACGCCCTGCATCGCCAAGTCGACTGCGCGCTCAGCAAGCGGGCCGCCGCGTTCGCGGCGAGGATGCTTGGCGCTGGTTGCAGCTTGGTCGAGGAGTTGCCCGGCTCACCCCCCGAAAACACCACGACCCGCGGCGCCACGGCGGGCCACCGCGGGTCGCGTACGAGGCATCAGCCCCGGTCGGTTCTAGGTCCCGTTCGCGACGGGGACCGTGCCCGGGGGTGGTGCCAAACACCTCGTTACGGGCGCGGTAGCCGGGAGTGCCTTCGGGGGGTGGTGCCAAACACCCGTTACGGGGGGTAGCCGGCAGTGCCTTTCGGGGAGTGGTGCCAAACACCTCGTTACAAACACCTCGTTACGGGCGGGGCAACCGGGAGCGCCTTCGTGGCCCCGGGGTGGTGCCAAACACGTGGTTACGGGCAGGGCGCCCCAGAGGGACCCCAACTCCTCGACCCCCGAAAACACCACGACCCGCGGCGCCGTACCGGGCAACCGCGGGTCGCGTACGAGGCATCAGCCCCGGTCGGTTCTAGGTCCCGTTCGCGACGGCGACCGTGCCGCAGGAGATCCCGTTGCCGCTCCAGGTGAACTTCCACGCGGCGTCGTGCATGCCGGTCTGGCTGGCGCTGCTCCCGGCCACCACGCGACGCAGCTCCAGCGTCCCGCTCGCGATGCAGTACTCCGGCGACGTGATGTACGTCACGTCCACGTCGAAGCCCGCGGTGTACGCGATCTCGGCGCTCTGACCGTTGCCCGAGGCGGTGATCGCGTACTCGCTCCGGCCGAAGCCCTTGATGGTCGTCGCGGTCCAGGTGAGCTGCCCGTTCCAGTGGAACGAGCCATTCACCGTCACGCCCTGCGAGCTGCCCGCGATCGTGTAGGTGATGTCCCAGGTGATCTGCTGGTTCGGGGTGATGTTGATGCTGCCGTTCAGCGTGCCGTTGAACCCGTCGCCATTGTACGAGCAGTTGTTGTAGCTGACGCTCGTCGCCGTCGAGCTCACGCAGTGGCTGTCTCCCACCGTGAGCGCCGCGCTGCGCACGCCGCGGATCGCGCTGGCCTGCACCGGCGCGCGCACCTCGACCGGCAGAGGTGCGAACACCGCAGACGCCTGGCCCAGCTCGCTGGTCAGATCGTCCGCCAGGGTCGGAGCCGAGGTCGGCGCCGAGTTCTGTCCGCCCACGCCGGCGATCGACTGGAAGCTGCTCTGGGCGCTGCTGGCCGTGCCGGCCTGGCTGGCGCTCGGGGTGGTCGGCGAGCCGTACGAGAAGTCACGGAGTGGCGGCGCCTTCGGGCCACCGCCGCAAGCAAAGAGGAAGCTGGCGAGTCCGGCCAGCAGAACGCGTTTCATGTGTCGAGTTCTCCCTCCGCACCCGGGTTGTCGAGGGGCGCGGTCGAGGCAGAAGCGTAGGGGAACGGATCTCCCTCCCAACAGGTGGCGTCGCGCCGACCCGGTGTGAGTCACGGGAACGACGAGCAGCGCATCCACCACCTCGTCTCCCGCCGGAGCACTCTGGCCGCGCGTGTGCGTCTGCGATCTCGCGCAGCGCGAGGTCCACCGCGACGGAAATGCTTCAGGCGCGCGCCGACGCCACCGCGCACGCCGCGAGATCCCGCAGCACCTTCTTCGCCTCGCCGAGCAGCGCCGCCGGCTGGTCCGGCCCATCCCGCCGCGCGACCAGCTTCAGGTCCGGCGTCAGCCGGTACACACCCTTGCTCCTCTGCACCACGGCCGCGAGCTTCGCCCCATCGAGCAGAGCGTCCTGCCCCAGCGTCACCACCAGCCGCCCCGCGCCGCTCTCCAGCGCCCGCAGCCGCAGCTCGCGCATCTCCGCCTTCAACAGGACCAGCTCGCTCAGCGCGTCCACCTCGTCGGGCAGCTCGCCGAAGCGATCCACCAGCTCGGCGCGAAGATCGCTCACCTCGTCGGCCGACCCCGCGCCGCTGAACCGCTTGTAGAGCACCAGCCGCTGGTGCACGTCGGGCACGTAGTCGTCCGGGATCAACGCCGGGATCGGGAGCGTGACCTCGGGCTCGATCTCCACTCGCGGCGGCTCCCCTCGCATCTCGGCCACCGCCTCCTCGAGGAGCTGCGTGTACAGGTCGAACCCGATCTCCGCGATGGTCCCCGACTGGTCGTGACCGAGGAGGTTCCCCGCCCCGCGGATCTCCAGGTCGTGCGAGGCGATGCTGAACCCCGCGCCGAGCTCGGTGAACGCCTGCAGCACCTCGAGCCGCCGCTGCGCGTCCCGCGTCACCGAGCGTCGCGCCGGGACCAGAAGGTAGGCGTACGCGCGCTCCTTGCTCCGGCCCACGCGACCACGCAGCTGGTAGAGCTGCGACAGCCCGAAGGTGTCCGCGCGATTGACGACCATCGTGTTCGCCGACGCGATGTCGATGCCGCTCTCGATGATGGTCGTGGACAGCAGGACCTGGAACTTCCGGTCAACGAAGTCCGCCATCGCCTTCTCCAGCTGCCCCTCGCGCATCTGCCCGTGCGCAACGCCGATCGTCGCCTCTGGCACCAGCTCCCGGAGCAGCCGCTCCATCGAGTGGATCGACTGCACGCGGTTGTGGACGAAGAAGACCTGCCCGCCGCGCTGGATCTCCCGGAGGATCGCCTCGCGGATGGTCGGCGGATCGAACTTGGTGACGAAGGTGCGGATCGCACGGCGGTCCTGCGGCGGCGTCGCGATGATGCTCATGTCCCGCAGCCCCGACATGCTCATGTGCAGGGTGCGCGGGATCGGCGTCGCCGTGAGCGTGAGGACGTCCACCTGGGTCTTCAGCTGCTTGATCCGCTCCTTGTGCTTCACCCCGAAGCGCTGCTCCTCGTCCACCACCAGCAGCCCGAGGTCCTTGAACGACACCTCGGCCCCGAGCAGCTTGTGGGTGCCGATCAGGATGTCGACCTTCCCCTCCCGAGCGCGCTTCAGCGCCTCGCGGACCTCGGTCGACTTCCGCATCGACGAGACCACCTCGATGGTCACCGGATAGTCGGCAAACCGCTTCCGGAAGGTGTGGAAGTGCTGCTGCGCGAGCACCGTGGTGGGCACGAGCACCGCCACCTGCTTCCGATCCAGCGTTGCCTTGAAGGCAGCGCGCATCGCCACCTCGGTCTTGCCGTAACCCACGTCGCCGCAGACCAGGCGGTCCATCGGCTCGCGCTTCTGCATGTCGGTGAGAACGTCCTCGATGGCCTTCGCCTGATCCGGCGTCTCGTCGAACTCGAAGTCCGCCTCGAACTGCCGGAAGTAGCGGTCGGGCGCGGTGAACCCGAAGCCCGGATGCGCGTGTCGAGCGGCGTAGAGCCGGAGCAGCTCGGCGGCCATCTTCAGCAGCGCTTCCTTCACCCGCTGCTTGGTCCGGAGCCAGCCCGTGCCCCCGAGCTTGTCCAGCGCGACCTTCGACGGATCACCGCCGGTGAACTTCTGGATGAGCCGCATCCGGCTCACCGGCAAGTAGATCTTGTCTCGTCCAGCGTACTCGAGGACCAGGAAGTCGCCGGGGATGCCCTGCACCTGCATCTTCGTGAGCCCGGCGTACCGGCCGATTCCGAAGTCGGTGTGGACGATGAGGTCACCTTCCTTCAGCTCGCGGAACGCCGCGCCGAAGGGCTGCTCGGAGCGACGCGCCTTGACCCGTCGCTTCGCCCGGGCACCGAAGATCTCCTCGTCGCTGAGGACGGCGAGACCACCGGCCGGGTCCACGAACCCGTGGCTCACCTCGCCGGTGAAGAGGTGCGCCCAGATGCTCGGGTCGTGCAGCGCCGGCGAGTCCGCGAACGGCTCGGCGTGCGCCCGCACCATCACGTTCCGGTCGAGCAGCAGCCGCTTCACCCGGTCGACCTGTCCGGCCGAGCCGCAGGCGATGGCGGTGGCGATGCGCATCTCGCGCCAGCGCTCGAGCCGCTGCACCAGCGGAGTCAGCGCGCCCTCCTCGCCGTGGTGACTGACGATGGCCTGCCGCAGATCCGTCGTGGTCCCGAAGGTGAATGCCACCGGCGTGCTCGAGGCCGTGAGCGACAGCCCTCCGCCCTCGATCACCGGGTACCGGGCGAGGCCCTCGAGCAGCGCGTCGTCCGACGCGAAGTGCGACTCGGGTGGGAGCGCCAGATCCTTGCGCGCGGTGGCCTCGGCCCAGACCTGATCGATCTCGTCGTGGAGCTCCTCGGCGGCGCGGCTGACCCCGAGCGGATCGTCGACGTAGATCAGCGGCTCGGGCGACCAGTGGGGCAGGTAGTCGAGGACCGTGGCGAGCCCGCCCGCGAAGAACCCCGGAAGCAGCGCCTCCATCCCGTACGCGGGGATGCCCTCGCGGATGCGGTCCAGCGTCTCGCGGAGACGGGTGGTCGGGATGTCGATGCGCTCGGCAGCGGCGCGGGCAGCGGCCTCGGCGGCGCTCTTCGTGTCGTCGGTGAAGAGCACCTCCCGCGCGGGGATGAGCGTGGCCTCTTTGAGGAGCTCGACGGTGCGCTGGGTCGCCGGGTCGAAGAGGCGGAGCGACTCGACCGTGTCCCCGAACAGCTCGATGCGGATGGGCCGGCTGTAGAGCGGACAGAAGACGTCGACGATCCCGCCGCGCGAGGAGAACGTGCCGAGGTCCTCGACCAGCGGGGACGACTGGTAGCCCATCTGGGCGAGCCGCCGCAGGAACGCGTCGCGGTCGAGCTCCTGCCCCACGCCGACCATCTCGCTCAGCCGGTCGAGCACGTCCGGCGGCAGCACGCGCTTGTGGAGCGCGCGCCAGCTGAGCACGAGCGCCGGGAACCGGGTCCCCTGGCGGAGGTGGAACAGAGCGCCGAGCCGCTCGGCGACAACGGCGGCGTCGGGGCTCAGCTCGTCCCAGGGGAGCACCTCGTCGCCGGGGAGCTGCAGCACCTTCGGGTCGACGAGGGAGCCGGGCCCGCCGAGGAAGAAGGCCAGGTCTGCCGCCAGCTGCTCGGCCGAGTCCTCGTCCGCGGTGATGCACAGAAGCGGTGCGCGGAGCTCGCGGGAGAGCCGGGTGAGCACGTGCCCCCGCGCCGCTCCCTGCAGCCCCGTGGTCCGGACGCGCGTGCCCGGCCGAAGCTGAGCGCGCACCTGTCCCAGCGGATCGGCCGCGGGGGGGACCTCCGGCGTCGGCGCGGACAGCGAGGCGTGAGGCTCGGACATCGAGGGACGGGAGCCTTTAAGACTGGGAGAGGGAAGGGTCAACCGTCCGCGTCCGCTCGCGGGACGCATCGTCCCGGGAACGCCGCCGGGCCGGCTCGGGCGGCGGTCCGGAAGGTGCGAGACACCTCGGGGGGCCCCTCACGAGGTCTCGCGATAGGGCCGGCGTTCGTGCGGGCGGCACAGCCCGAACGAGGTGCCCCGAACGAGGTGCCCCGAACGAGGTGCCAAACACCTCGTTACGGCTAGGGCCGCTCGCCTGGTGGGCCTGCCGGTGACCCGGTGCAGTGAGAGCGCCGGTTTTCGGCGTTCGGGTCTCGAGGTGCCAAACACCTCGTTACGGTCTCCGCGTCGAGGGGCTTCTCCCCCGCGTCGCCCCGCACTCGCAAGCCCGCGATTTTAGGACGCCGCCCGTTCCACCGGTCTCGCGCGGTGCCAGGCACCTCGCTCGTTCGCTGCCCGTTGCTCTCCGGGTGCCAAACACCTCGTTACGGGCCCCCCGACCAGTCCTGGCACGCCCGTTGAACCGAGTGCCCCCCTTATGAGTGCACTGGGCCAGGACCTCCGGGACGCCTTCCGCCACCTCCGCAGCCGACCCGGCTTCACCACCGTCGTCGTGCTCACCCTCTCGATGGGCATCGGCCTCAACGCCGCGGTCTTCACCGCCGTCGATGCCGCGCTCCTTCGCAGCCTCCCCTACGCGGAGCCAGATCGCCTGGTCCACGTCTTCCAGGACCGCGGCGACATGCCCCGCTTCGAGCTCGCCTGGCCAACGGTCCGCGAGCTCCAGGCGGACAAGTCGGTCTTCGCCTCCGTCGCCGGCTACAACCGCAACCCCGCCGTCTGGAGCAACGGCGGCGAGCGCTCCCAGCTCCTCGCCCTCCGGGTCACCGCCAGCTTCTTCGACGTGCTCGGCGTCCGCCCGCAGCTCGGACGCACCTTCCTCCCCGGCGAGGACGAGGACGGAGGCCCCCGCGCGGTCGTCCTCACCGATGCCTTCTGGCGCTCGCAGATGGGCGCCGATCCCTCGGTCCTCGGCCGGAGCATCGTCCTCGACGACCTCCCCTACACCGTCGTCGGCGTGCTCCCTCCCAGCTTCCCCTTCGCGCCGGGTGCCGACGCGCGCGTCGTCCTCGCCATCCAGGCCAAGGGCGACCTGCTCCGCCGCAACCTCAACTGGGTCAACACCATCGCGCGGCTCCGCGACGGCGTGACTCTTCGCGCCGCTCAGCAGGGCGCCACCGCCTTCTCCACCGCGCTCCGCGAGCGCTTTCCCGAGGCGCTGAAGGGCATCTCCATGGACGTCGTCCCGCTCCGCGACGTGCTGGTGGGGAAGGTCGAGCCGGTGCTCGTGCTCCTCTTCGCCTGCGTGAGCCTGGTCCTCCTCGTCGCCTGCGCCAACGTCGCCAACCTCCTGCTCGCCCGGGCGCGCAGCCGCGAGCAGGAGATGGCCGTCCGCGCCGCGCTCGGTGCCGGTCGCCGCCGGCTCGTCCAGCAGCTGCTGACCGAGAGCGCGGTCCTGGCCACGCTCGGAGGCATCCTCGGCCTCGTCGCGGCGCGCCTCAGCCTGCCGCTGCTCCTCGTGGGAATCCCGGCTCGGGAGCGGGCCACCATGCCCTTCCTCCAGGACCTCGGTGTCGACAGCCGGGTCCTGGCCTACGGCGGGGGGCTCATCCTCCTCACCACGATCCTCTTCGGCCTCCTGCCGGCCCTGCGTGCCTCCCGTCCCGATCTGCACGACGCGCTGAAGGACCCCACCGGATCGAGCCGCCAGGGGGGCCCCATCCGTCACGGTCTCCGCGGGAGCCTGGTCGCGCTCGAGGTGGCGCTCGCGGTGATGCTGCTCGGCTCGGCGGGCCTGATGGGCAAGAGCCTGCTCCGCGTCCTCTCCACCGACCCCGGCTTCCGTCCCGAGGGCGCCCTGGGGACGACGGTCATCCTCCCCGATGCACGGGTGGCGAAGGACGAGGCCGCGGTCGCGATCGAGGCGCAGATCCTCGAGTCGGTCGCCGCCATCCCGGGAGTCACCGCCGTCACCCGGGTGAGCCAGCTCCCCGGCACGGGCAACGGCAACACGCTGCGCTTCGTGCGCGAGGACCGGCCGAGACCGACCGGCGCCGAGCCGGAGGTGGCCGTGCGCCTCGTCGGTCCCAGCTTCTTCCGGGTGCTCGGCGTGCCGCTGCTCGGGGGGCGCGCGTTCGGCTCCGAGGACGCGTTCGGCACGCTGCCGGTCGCGGTGGTCAACCGCACGCTCCAGCGCCGCTACTTCCCGGGCGAGGACCCGGTCGGCAAGCTGATCCGCCCCACCTACGCACCGGACGCCCCGGTCCTGACCATCGTGGGCGTCGTGGGGGACCAGACGTTCGGCGCGCTGGACGAGGCTCCTCCAGGGATCCTGTACCTGTCCGACGCCCAGTACCCCTCCAATCCGTTCGGCCTCGTCCTCCGGTCGTCGCGCGCGGAGGTCCAGGCCGAGGTCCGTCGCGCGATCCAGTCCACGGCCCCCGACGCGGTCGTGCTCCCGGTGCGCACGCTCACCGAGGTGCTCGCGCAGGCGCCCTCGATGTTCCTGCGGCGGTATCCGGTGTTCCTGCTCGCGGTGTTCGCCGGCTTCGCGCTGGTCCTCGCCGCGATCGGCATCTTCGGCGTCGTCTCCTACGGCGTCGTCCAGCGGGTGCACGAGTTCGGGATCCGCATGGCGGTCGGCGCCGATCGGCGGGACATCGTGCGGCTCGTGCTTCGTCAGAACCTGGGACCGGTCGCCAGCGGCGCGGCGGTGGGGGTCCTCGGCTCGGTGGTGCTCGCAGCGCTCTTCCGGAAGCTGCTCTTCGGCGTCACTGCGGCCGATCCGGCGGTCCTCGCCGCGGTGGTGACCGTGCTCGCCGGGGTGGCGCTCGTGAGCGCGCTGCTTCCGGCGGTGCGTGCTGCCCGGGTGGATCCAGCGACGGCGCTGCGCGCGAACTGAGCCGACCTCAGCCCGTCCGCCTCCGAGGCCACAGCGCGAAGGCCAGAAGCCCCAGCAGCGGCCACGGCGGGGCCTCGCCACCTGCGCTGGTGCACCCCTTGCTCGAGTCACCTCCGCCGGTCCCGGTCATGCCCAGCGTGAGCAGGCCCTGGTCGCCATCGGCGTTGATCGTCCAGTGGTCGGACGCCGCCCCCGCGGTCTTCGGCGCGAACTGCACGTGGAGCGTCTTGGTCTCGCCGGCCTGGATCGTCGCGCCCTCGTTGAGATCGTCCGTGTTGCTGAACCCCACGTCCAGACCGGGTGGCTTCGACTTGGTCACCGTCACCGTCGAGCCACCGGTGTTCGTGATCTGGAACGCGAGCGCGCTGGTCTCACCCACCGCCACGGTCCCGAACTGCAGCGACGCGGGCGTCAGCACGAGGTTCCCGGCGAGCGCCGCCGTTCCCGTGAGCGGCACCGTGTCCTTTCCGGCGGAGGTGTCGACCACCACCACCTGCTTGTTGAACGTCCCCACCTCCGTCGGTGCGAAGGTGAGCGTCACGGTGACCGACTGCCCCGAACCGAGGGTGGTTCCTGCCGCCGGAGCCCCGCTGACGGAGAACGGCGCCCCGGGTGAGCTCACGCCGTTGATCACCAGCGGCGCTGCGCCGACGTTGGAGATGGTGATCGTCCCGCTGACCTGCTTGTTCACCGCCACGCCGCCGAAGCTCACCACCGGCGGCGCGACCTGGAGCGCAGCATCCGGGCTCCGTCCGATGCCAGTGGCCGGAGCCGACACCGGTGCCCCGTCGGCCTGCACCACGATGGCGGTGGACCGGATGCCCACCTGGCTCGGAGTGAACGTCACGGGAACGGTCAGCGTGGCCCCCTGCGCGAGCGTGGCGGGCAAGGCGGGCGCTGGCGCCCCGGTGGTGAACTCCGCGCTGGTCGAGCTCACCGAGCTGACCGTCGTCGCCCGGACCGCGGTGAAGACGACCTGACCGCTGCTGCTGCTCCCCACGTTCACCGTTCCCAGGTCCACCGCGCTGACGGTCAGTGGCTGGTCCACCGGGGCGCCGAACCCGTAGAGGTTTCCGTCCCGCGTTCCGACGTACACCCGCCCGTTGCCGATGCCCGGCGGATTGAACTTGCTCGCCGTGCCGATGGGCGTGCTCCACCTCAGCGACAGGGTGCCGCCGCTCGGGATCGGGTCGTACGCCCGCAGCTGCGCGTTCTGTCCCGAGCCATCGGGCATCCACACCACCCAGACCAGAGCGGTGCCCTCGCTGGTTCCGTCCGAGGTCACGACCGGAGCGCTCGAGCCGAAGCCGAACGCGTCGGGCGCGGTGGCGACCAGCGACAGCGTGGGCTTGCCCTGACCGTCGACTCCGGCGGTGAACACGTTCAGCGTGCCGGTGGAGCCCGCGGCCGTCGTGCCTCCGGAGGCGCTCGGGTAGTAGACCCACCCGCCATTTCCCGGCCACACCGCTGGGCGCGACCAGACGCCACCGTACGGGCCGATCCGCTGGACCGCGGCGTCCGAGCCGGAAGGACCCTGGCCGAGCCCTCCCAGATTGTCGCGGTCCAGGAGATACACGAAGCCCTGCTTGCCGGCGGCCACACCGAGGTGGGGGATGCTCGGCGTTCCGAACGAGTCCGGGAGCCCGACCGGGCCGCCCGAGCCGAAGTCCGCGTCCCACGTGTTGAGCGCGTCCGCGTCGTAGGGGGCGAAGAAGTCCGTCGCCTGGAGCGTGCCGTCTCCCTGGACGTTGAGCCGCACCCAGGCCTGGGCGAGCACGGTTGGCGGTGGCTTGCCTGGCGTGGGCTGCTGCACCACGTCGCCGTTGCCGGTGGCGACGATGAACGTGTCCGGCCCATCCGACATCGGCCCGCCGCCGCTCTGCCAGATGCCCGCGCCCGGGTACTGGGCCGCGGCGGACCAGCGCGCGCGGACGGAGCCGCTCGAGGACACGCCGACGACCCACCCCTGGTAGGTGCCGATGTCGCAGTGGCCGGCGAAGGCCGCGTACACCGTGTCGCCGAGCATCAGCATGCCCGGGCGCTGGATCTGGTAGGTCGCGTCGAACGAGACGCCGGACTGGTTGTCGGCGTTGCCCTGGATCTGCACCGGGAAGCTGGGGCGCTCGGCGAGGGTGGGGATGTCGACGGCGTGCATCCACGCGACGGCGGGCCCCGAGGTCCCGGCCTGGTAGCTCTTGGTGACGAAGTACGCCGTCACGTTGCTCGGGTCGCGGGTGTCGATGACCGGCGTCCCGGTGATGCCCACCTTGGGCGCGAGGTCCGGGCAGCCGAGGTCGGCCGCGTTCCACGCCGGCTCGAGGGCGCGCTGTTGGAGGATGGCTCCGGTGTTCGGGTCGAGCGTGTAGAGGTGATTGGTCTCGGTGACGACCAGCACCACGCCGTTGGCCAGCAGGGGCTGCGCGTAGATCTGCCCGTCGAGGGGCGTGACGAACAGCTGTCCCCAGTCCGGAGCGCCGACCGCGCCGGGGGCGAGCGCGGGCTGGTTGGGGTACCACCCGGTGCGGAGGTCATCGGCGCTCGAGCCGATGCCGAGCGCGGACTGGACCGACCGGCGCGGGAGCGCGAGGCCTCCCGGCACGGACGAGCCACACGCGCTCAGAAACAACAGACACGCCGCCCAGTTGCGTCGACCCATCGTGCGTGAGACCCCTCCAGTGCCGCCCGGAAGGAAGACCCTCGAGGTAGCGTCCGGTAGAGGCGAAACGCAGCGGGCGTCCACGAGCGGACGGAGCCCACTGACCGTCACTCAGGGGGTGTTCGTACCCTCGCGAAAGTAGGCCCTAAGTCCACTGCGTTCCTTCTGGACCCCCACCGCCGGAGCGAGGAATCTCGGCCGCGACCATGGACTCCGGTCGCCGCGGAAGCGTTCAGGTGGGGCTCGTCGCGGCGCTGGCCGTGGGGCTCGTCGGAGGCCTGGGCGCGTTCACGTTCCGCTACGCCGAGGGTCTCTCGTACTTCTCGTCCGACCCGCGAGCCTGCGTGAACTGCCACATCATGAGGGACGAGTACGCGTCCTGGCAGCACGGCCCGCACCACGCCGTCGCGACCTGCGTGACCTGCCATCTCCCGCACCCGTTCGTCCCGAAGATGCTGGCCAAGGCGGAGCACGGCTGGAACCACAGCCGCGCATTCACCATGCAGGACTTTCACGAGCCCATCCAGATCTCGGCTCGGAGCGCACGGCACGTTCAGGAGAACTGTGTCGCCTGCCACGCCGACATGGTGTCGGAGCTGGTGTCCGGCAGCACGACCGACCGGGACGCAGTGCGCTGCGTCCATTGCCACCGCGGCGTCGGGCACGGCGCGAGGAACTAGCGAAAGGGCTCGAGCATGGAACCGAGAGCTCCAGAGAAGAAGCGCTGGCCAGCGCTGGTGGGGATCGCAGTGGTGGCCGCTCTGGTCGCCGCGGGGATCACCGCGCTGCTGGTGAACATCATCCAGCGGAAGACCGAGGCGAAGCAGCAGTACGTCCGGCTGGTCGAGGTGACCGAGGACACGGTGGACCCCAAGGTCTGGGGCACGAACTGGCCGCGCGAGTACGACTCGTACTTGAAGACGGTCGACCCGAGCCGCACGAACTTCGGCGGCGGGGACGCCTCGCCGGCGCAGAAGGCGGACCAGTTCCCGTGGCTCACGCGCATCTTCGCCGGGTACGCGTTCAGCCTGGACTACCGGGACCGCCGGGGCCACGCGTACATGCTGCTGGACCAGGAGAAGACGCGCCGGGTGACCGAGCGGCCGCAGCCCGGGGCGTGCCTTCACTGCCACGCGAGCATCATCCCGGCGTACCGCTTCGTCGGGAAGGGCGACGTGATGAAGGGCTTCGAGGAGGTGTGCGCCATGACGTACCAGCAGGCGCACGCGCTCAAGGATGCGAGCGGAAAGCCGCTGGTGGACCACCCGGTGAGCTGCGTCGACTGCCACGACGCGAAGACGCTGAACCTCCGGGTAACCCGACCGGGGTTCATCGTGGGCATCAAGGCTCTGAAGGAGCACCAGGGGGTGAAGGACTACGACCCGAACCGGGACGCCTCGCGGCAGGAGATGCGGAGCTACGTCTGTGGCCAGTGCCACGTCGAGTACTACTTCCGCGGAGACCGGAAGACGGTGACCTATCCGTGGAAGAACGGGCTGAAGGTCGACGAGATCGAGGCCTACTACGACGACGGCGCGAACTTCGCGGACGGCAAGCCGTTCAAGGACTGGATTCACGCCGAGGCGGGCACGCAGGTGCTGAAGGCGCAGCACCCCGAGTTCGAGCTCTGGAACCAGGGGGTGCATTCGCGAAGCGGGGTGGCGTGCGCGGATTGCCACATGCCCTATCTGCGCGAGGGAGCGGTGAAGGTCAGCGACCACTGGGTGCGGAGCCCGCTCCTGAACGTGAGCCGGGCATGCCAGACGTGCCATCCCTACGCCGAGTCGGAGATCCAGGCGCGGGTGGCGCAGATCCAGACGCGGAACCACGACCTGCTCCAGCGGGCGGGTGGGGCGATCCAGGACATGCTGGACACGCTGAAGGCGGCGAAGGCGGCAGGGGCGACGGATGCGCAGCTCGGGCCAGCGCGGGCGTTGCACCGGAAGGCGCAGTGGAGGCTGGACTTCGTGGCGGCGGAGAACAGCATGGGGTTCCACGCCCCGCAGGAGGCGGCGCGGATCCTGGGAGAGGCGATCGACTACGGGAGGCAGGCGCAGCTGAGCGTGGAGCGGCTGCGCCTGGAGGCGGCGACGGCGGCGAAGCCGGCGCCGGGGAAGGGTGCGGCGAAGTAGACTCGCCCGGCTTTGCGAGAACCGTCGATTCACGAGGAGGAGCTCCGGCGGCGGGAGCAGGCCGCGCGCGCGTCGGAAGGTCACAGCGCGGACCCGATCCTCGCGATGGTGTCGAGAATCCTCGAGGCCGAGGGGGCCCGGGGGGAGCTGCTCGACGTGGGATGCGGTCGGGGAGATCTGTTCCAGCGGCTCCCTGCGACGATCACCTCGTACACCGGGGTCGATCTGGTCCGATACGAGGGTTTTCCCGACGCGCCGCAGGCAAGGTTCCGGATCGGGGATCTGAATCAGCGTCTACCCGTCGAGGATGTCGCTGCGGACGTGGTGGTCGCGATCGAGACGATCGAGCACCTGGAGAACCCGCGCGCTCTCTTCCGGGAGCTCGTCCGCGCGTTGCGGCCGGGCGGACTCTTGCTCGTGACGACGCCGAACCAGCTGAGCCTCCTGAGCAAGCTGAGCTTCCTCGTGAAGGACCGGCACGGGGCATTTCAGGCGGTCCACTATCCGGCGCACATCACCGCGCTGCTCCCGTCGGATCTGTCGGACATCGGTGCGGAGCTGAAGCTGAGCCAGGGACGCATCGTCTACTCGGACGATGGTCGGATTCCAGGAACGGGGCGCCACTGGCCCGCCGGATTCACCGGCCGGCTCTTCAGCGACAACGTCGCGTACGTCGCGCGCAAGGCGTGAGGCGGCCTCAGCGTCCGAGCGTCATCTGATGCTCGACGTGTAGGCCGTCGAGCAGCGAGTCCAGCGAGCCGGCGTCGCTCTCGTGGGTCGAAGCGGCTGCAGTGGGCTGCGGTGTGCTCGCTTGGCTCGTCGAGTCGACCCGGACGGGCCGCGTCACCCCGACCACTCCGACGATCGAGAGGATCGCGAGGAGGAGGAGCGCGGCCAGGCCGAGCGTCCGGCTCACCGCGGTGGCTCTGCGGCTCGCGCGTCGTAGACCACGCGACCGGCGACGATGGTCATGAGGACCTTGCGCTTCACGATGTGCTCGGGCGTGTCGAGCGGCCCGTCGAAGACGGTGAGGTCTGCGGCCTGACCGGGTCGGAGCTCGCCACGCCAGCCCTCCTCGAAGGCAGCGTACGCCGCTCCTGAGGTGAAAGCGCGGAGCGTCTGGTCGACCGTGAGCCTCTGGTCGGGGAGCCACCCGCCGGCCGGCTGGCCCTGAAGGTCGGTCCGGGCGATGGCGGCGAAGAGGCCGAGCCGGGGGTCGCTCAGCTCGACCGGGAAGTCGCTGCCGAACGCCAGGTGAACCCCCGCGTCGAGGAACCGGTGCCAGGCGTAGGCGCCGGCGATGCGCGCCCGGCCGACCCGCTTCTCCGCCCAGGGCATGTCGCTGGTCCCGTGGGTGGGTTGCATCGAGGCGATCGCGCCGAGCTGGGCGAATCGAGGAATGTCGGCCAGGTCGACGATCTGGGCGTGCTCGACGCGGAACCGGGCCGCCGGGGTGACGCCGGCGCGGGCATAGGCATCCAGCACGTCGTGATTGGCGGCATCGCCGATGGCGTGGGTCGAGACCTGGAAGCCGGCGGCGAGGGCGCGGCGGGAGATCTGCTCGATCTCGCTGGCAGAAGTGACGACGATCCCCGTGTTGTGAGGGTCATCGGAGTAGGGCGCCCTGAGATGGGCGCCTCGGGAGCCGAGCGCGCCATCGGCGTAGACCTTGATCGCGCGGAGTGTGAAGAGGTCGTCCGGCCCGGAGGCCCGGAGTGGACCTCGGCGGAAGGCCTCGGCGAGGGTCTCCGGGTCGGCGCTCCAGTGGGCGTAGACCCGGATCTTGAGCCGGCCGGCCCGCGCGAGGCGCAGGTAGACGTCCGCGACGCTGGCTGAGATGCCCATCTCGTGGACGGAGGTGAGGCCCTCGGAGACGAGGAGGTCCTGGGCGCGGAGGATGGCCTGCTCGACCTCTTCCTCGGACGGGAGCGAGATGGCCTGGTCGACCAGCTCCTCGGCACGATCCACGAGGATCCCGGTGGGCTCGCCCTTGGCGTCCTTGAGGATCTTGCCGCCGGGAGGATCCGGGGTGTCGCGGGTGATCTTGGCCCTGCGGAGAGCCTCGGAGTTGGCCCAGGCGGCGTGCCCATCGACTCGTCGCAGGTAGACGGGCGTGTTCGGCGCGACTGCGTCGAGGGCCACGCGAGTGGGGAACTGCTGGTCCGGGTAGAGGTTCTGGTCCCAGCCACGCCCCTGGATCCAGGAGCCGGATGGGACCTTGGAGAGGATGTCCCGGACCCGGTTCGCACAGTCGTCGGGGGAGCGGCAGTTGCGAAGATCGACCCGGATCATCGAGAGCCCGAGGCCGACCAGGTGCCCGTGAGCGTCTGTCAGACCCTCCACGACCACTTGAGGGGGCTTGGCCTCGCTGTCGTCGACCCGGTCGATCCTTGAACCCTTTGCGGAAATCGATACCGAACGA